>Ga0209634_1000501_pt1 | contig 30349 bp, 60 predicted proteins | sample LinPmetageLP40_FD_184043 | JGI IMG/M metagenome (GOLD analysis project Ga0209634, IMG submission 184043) | Marine viral communities from the Pacific Ocean - LP-40 (SPAdes) (version 2) | ecosystem: Environmental > Aquatic > Marine > Oceanic | place: Pacific Ocean | collected 2010-08-26 | reverse complement strand
CTTTTAAGTGTTCCTTTTTATATAAGACATGTCTAGCTTCAAAATCTCCACTATCTTTTGGGAGTCTAACTATATACATCTTATTGATCTTCTTTCCTGTTTGTTCTTCATAGGCTAATTTATATCCATGTAGTTGATGAACCATGTTTAGAAACAAACCTTTTGAAGTTTTTATATCTATAAGCCAAAGGTTATTCTTTGAGTCTTTAGCAATTAAATCTAAAGTTCCACAAAAACCTCGTTCAGAATATAAAATTTTTTCAGACTCAATAACTTTTAGTTTATGTTTTGTCCAAAACCTTTTAAACTTCTCAAAGCAACTTAATATTACAGCATCGCTTGGGTCAGTAAATTTTTCTCCTTTAAGCCACATCTCACAAAACTTATGCACCATAGAGCCAATATTTAAAATATTGTCTCCTGTCTTTCTTGCATTAGCTTTAGCATTAGTAACTATCTTTTGTATTTGATCTATTGAAATACCTGATCTTTCCATTTCAGTTTTAATAGCATTAACTTGTTGGCTAATCTTCCAATTCTCTAATGCTGGACTTGCTAACTTTCCAAGTAGTGTACTCATTCCAACTACATAATCATTGTTATGTATATAGACGTGCTTTTCTTCATTAAACTCAATCGTATGACCATGTTCTAATTTATGTATTGACATTATTCTCCTCTTTATATTGTTTTTTGTTTTTAGCTTTAGAATTATTTACTTTTGCATATTCATCTAAATATATTTCTGTACTTAATCCTTTTCTTTTTATTACCCTGTTCATAGCAAGAATTCGTTTATCCTTCCATGATTTATTTGCTATCCAAGATTTATTCATGTTAAATATAAGTCCATGTTTTTTTTTTTTCGTATGTAATATATTTAGTCTTAAAATTTAAATCTTCATTTAACAAAGGTCTAATAAAATAGTCTGAATCTACATTAAATATTTCACATAATTTTTTTATTTTTATTGTGCTTATTTCATTCTGTCCTCTTTCATACTTTTGAATTTGTTGAAATGAAACATTAAGTGCTTTAGCTACTTTTGTTTGTGTTAATTTTTTAATTAATCTTATTTTTCTTAATTGCAATCCAGAAATTTTAGTAAAAATTATTTCATTAAGGTCTTGTGAAACATTCCATTGATTAATTAAATGTATTTGTGATTGATTGATTTGTTCTGGGGTAGTGTTGGTGTGTTTAATCATTTTTTCCTTTCATTATTGTTAAAGTTTATACGCATTAATTTAAAACAGAATGGCCACGATTATTTAAGCATTTTCTAGTTAATGATTTTTTTTTAGTATCCATATTTGGAGAAAATAACCAAAACCCAATGTTGCTAAAAAAATTAGTATGTTCTTTAGCTAATATTTTACAATGCTGCTTATCATTTGTAATTTGCACAGCTTGAGTTGAAGTAAAAGTTCCAGATTGACCAGCAGAATCAATTATAAGTTTTCCTGAACACCCAGATAATAGAGTGACAAGTATCCCACATAGTATTATTGTTTTTTTCATATCTATTTCCTTTTTAATTAAGAATTTGGTTGATGGTATTTAATCTCGTGTAATAACCAAGCCAATTTCTTTTTTTTCTCTTTTATTGCAATCAATCTCTGGAACAATTCTTTCTCTTTTATAATGTTCCTGTCGTATTGTTTCTGCAACTTTGGGAGTTTTTTTATATCCATATTGTCTCCTAAATTTACTTACTTGTTTATTTTTATCTTTTAACAAATAAGTATTCACAGGATTATTTAATTTTTCCTGTAAATTTTTTATTTCACTTAAAGTAGTAGTAGGTTTAAATATTCTATTAAACCTTTTAGATAGTTCTTTAGTGACTGTTGAGTTACTAGGTATTCTCATTATGCTCTCCTCTCTTTTTGTTTATCTATTTGAAATAATAAATCAGATACATTTTTTATATCATACATTTTTTTATTAAATTTATGATTTTGTTGTTCTTCATCAACAGGAACAGACCATCTATAAATTTCTCCATTATCATTAGTATGGTTATAAAACAAAAGTCCTTTTTGTACTAGACTTCCAAATACACCTTTTAAAGTAGAAACATTAAAACCTATTGTTTCAATATCTATAAAGTCTTGATGACATATATGTGCATCACTTCCATCAGTAGTTTCTATTAACTCTTGTGTTAATAGATTTTCTTTATCAGTTAAAGTTATCATGCTCTCTCCTTGTTTAGTGTTAGTTTTATTTAACATACGATAAATGTATAAGTTTAAAGTTGTATTGTAAAGTGCTAAAAAACTAGTAAAATAGCCACTTTTTAACTTATTTAACCCCCACAAGTTTAATTTCTTGTTTTATTTCCGAATCAAGTATATAAAACGAATCAATTAAAGATATGAATATAAATAAAAAAATGTTACAAAATATTATCTCGAAAGAGAAGTATTTATATTTTCATATCATATATAATATTGTGTTGGGTTTAGATTTTTTTCTAAATCCAGCACTTAAACATAAAGGTCGATATGAAACAATTAGATATATTTGAAACTGATTACGAGTCAGCAAATTATACAAAAACAAGCCAAGACGCATTAGCCACAATAAAGCCAAAAATTAAGACTAAAAGAGAACGAGTATTAGAGTTCTTAAAAACCCAAGAATCTACTAACTATGAAATAGCAGATGAATTGGAAATGCCATTGAGTACAATTTGTGGTCGTTGCCGAGAACTTCAAATATTAAACTTGGTTGAGGATTCTGGCAAAAGACGAGAAACCCCTTATGGAAAAACTGCTATTGTTTGGAGAGTTAAATGACAATTATAAAAAGAGAATGGGCTATGCCTAATAAAAATACATTTTCAATAAAACCTATTAAAGATTTAATACAAAGGTATTTAAAGGGTAAATGGATTGATCCATTTGCAAACGATAGTATTTTTAAAGAATTATTAATTACTAATGATTTAAACCAAGAATTTAAAACTGATTATAATTTAGATGCTTTAGAATTTTTAAAACAATTTAATGATAATTCTATTGATGGAATATTGTTTGATCCACCATATTCAATTCATCAAATAAATGAAGTTTATGATGGTTTTGGTAAAATTAAACAATTTTCAAGATATGCTATTGAAATAAAGAGGATAATAAAACCTAAAGGATATTGTATTAGTTTTGGTTGGAATAGTAATGGTATGCCTTATGAAATGAAAATTGATGGAATAAAAAATAAAACTGGTTTTAATAAAGTTAAAAAAGAAATATTAATTATTCCTCATGGTGGTTGTCATAATGATACTTTAGTAACAATAGATCAAAAAATAATTGAAAAAGGTTTATTTAACAATGGCACGTAAAAAGGTAGCTACAAAAGCCGAGAGAGAGCATTTAAGCAAGGTTGCTTCTTTAGGGTGTCTGGTGTGTCAAATGCCTTGTCAACTGCACCACATTAGACCTGTGGGGCTTGTAGGGGTAGGTTTGAGGTCATCTAATTATCATGTTGTTCCATTATGCAGAGAACATCACACAGGAAAATTCAGTATTCATAATTCTAAAAAAGAGTTTGAGGCTATGTATGGAACTGAAAAACAAATGCTACATAGAACTCTAAAAGAAGTTGAAAATTTAGAAAAAGCAAATAATTTTTTTAATTATAAAGGAGAGAAATAATGGGCAAACGATCTGGTTATTTTTTAGTTTATAGAGATATATGGCGATCTCCTGTGTTTAAGAATCTATTACAATGTAGTTGTTGGATATATATGATTAGTTCAGCTTCCCACCAAGATAAGAAATTAAGATTTTTAGATAATGATATATTTGTTCGTAGAGGAGAAATGATTATGCCTTTAAGGGTAACAGCTAAAAGATTTGGCATGACTTATAGCGAAATGAGAACTTTTATACTACGTCTTGTGCGTAGGAAGATGATTACCCATAGGACACACCAGCTCCAGCCCACCTCTAACCACCCTAACCGAAAAGTGACTCTAATAAGCCTTGTTAATTATGACAAATATCAGTTTGTAAATGACGAGCAACCACCTCACGACCACCTATCGCAACAAGTACTAAATAACAATACTAATACACATATACTAAATACTATATCAAAAAAGTCTATCAAGGGAGATTATGAAAAAGTAGGAGAAGAAGGTCATTATGTGATACTCCGAAAAAATAATAAAAAATATTTGAAACATAAATTCAAAGATGAGCCTTTAAAGGATTACTAAATGAAAGCAATACTGCGAATTTTTAAATATTGTAGAAAGAGAATAATTGCATTAAGTATAGAAAACCGACAACTCAAATTACAAAATGAATATTTACGAGCCACATTAAACAAGGATGAATATACCAAGCATTAAATATGGCAGAAATAAGATCACAGTACAATTCAAAATATTACAAGACTTATATGGATTCTATGAGCCAAATAAACATTTGCTTGTGATAGATAAAAGGGTAAAAGGATTAAAGCTATTCAATACGATAATGCACGAGTTATTTCATATAATTATTAATCATGCCAATATAGATGTAAATAAACGAGGAGAAGAACCTATTGCACAAGCTGTTGGAGATGGCTATGAGAAAGTATTTAAACAAAACCCTAAACTATGGAAATTATTAACTAAACTATTAAAATGATACCATTTCCAAATAAAAAATATAATATCATATATGCTGACCCACCTTGAAAGTTTTCGAGTGCAAAATATCAAGATGGAAATAGAGGATTTGGAAACAGAGTAGAAAATTTTTATCCTACTATGACTTGTAAAGAAATTTGCAATTTACCTGTTAAAGATATTGCTGATAAAGATTGTATTTTATTTTTATGGACAACTGATAGTCATTTATTAGAATCAATCGAAGTTATGAAAAGTTGGAATTTTTGTTATAAAACAATAGGCTTTACTTGGGTTAAAAAATATAATTCTGGCTCATATTGTTATAATTTTGGTGCATATACTTTAAAATCAACTGAAATTTGTTTAATTGGATTAAAAGGTAAATTAAAAAATCTTAAAAAATCAAATAATGTTAAAGGTTTAGTATTTGCTGAAAGAACAAATCATAGTAAAAAGCCAAACGAAATTAGAAACAGAATAATACAATTATGTGGAGATAAACCTAGAATCGAACTATTTGCTAGACAGAAAACAGATGGTTGGGATTCATGGGGAAATGAGGTATAAATTAGGATTATGAAAAACGACAAAATAAAGGCAAATGACACAATTAAGACAAAATCTATAGGACGACCTAATAAAAAGGTAGATGAGAAAGTAATAGCAAATTTAAGCCAAATTGGATGTACACAAGAAGAAATAGGTTCTGTTGTAGGAATATCTGCTAGAACATTACAAAGAAGATTCTCCGATTTAGTAGAGGAAAATAAAAACATTGGTAAAGCTAGTTTAAGAAAGAGAATGTGGGCTAGTGCTTTAAAAGGCAATCCTAATATGATGATCTGGCTTTCAAAGAATCATTTAGGAATGAAAGATCGTACAGTACAAGAATCTATTGTTGAACCTTTACCATTAATAATAGATGCTAAAGTAGAAGATGTAGAAGATGGCAAAAACTAAAGGTAATGTATATGGTGCAGTAATTGTTTATGAAAAAACAATGAATGGTACATCTATTGGTAGGAGACCTAAATTATCAAGTATGAATAAGTCAAGAAAAAGAAGTTATAAAAAATATTCAAAACAAGGAAGGGTGTAGATATGGAAATAGAACAAAGAATAGGTAGTAATATAAATTTAAAATTAAGATTAGAAAAAGAAAAGATAAAAGAAGAATTAGATCAAGTAAAAATTCAAAAAAATATAGCTTTAAGAAAATTAACTAAAGCATTAACAATAGCACAAGATTTAAGAAAGCTAATAGAAAATGGAAAAGAAACGAAGTAGCTTTTATTCAAATGGAGAGTTTATTCCATATCAGATGCCACAAGATTTTAGACCATCAACAGGTAGAGGTAGCTGTGGGAATTGTGGTTTATTTAGCCAAAGGCATATGTACTGTGGAGTTTATAAAACTAGAGGTGTTAAAGATACTTATGTTTGTAATAAATGGCGACCAAGACACTTTAAAAGATAATGTGTAAAACATTAATAATATTAATATTATTATTTGATGGAACTTTAACAACACAAACAATAGAATTAAAAAATTCAGTATCAGTTAATGATTCCTCATATTATGCAAAAGCTCATAGAGAAATAATTTCCAAACATTATTGGCATAAAAACGGAGATTATACTAAACATGGTTGGTATCTAAATAACGACACAGGCACATATCAAGGTTTTATTTGTTCAAATTAAATTAATAGTGTGATAAATGATATATTATGGAAAAATATATATTAAAATTTTGCAATCTATTAGATAAATACATAGAATTTATGGACAATATATTTGCTCCTAGATGTAAATGTAAAATTAAAAACAAAAAGAATCATGGCAAAATATCAAAATAGAACTGTTAAATTAAATAAACCATCTCGTGGAGATGTTAAGAAGTTCAAAGTATTTGTAAGAGATAAATCATCAGGTAGAGTTAAAAAGGTTAATTTTGGCTCTAAAGAAATGTCAATTAAAAAAAATATTCCAGCTAGACAAAAAGCATTTTTTTCAAGATTCAGACCAATACTTGCTAAAGTTAAAGGTCAAAAGAATTTGTCACCTGCTTATTGGGCTATACAAAGTTGGAAAAAAGGATTTAAAATCTAATTTATGGAATTAAATATGAATTATTACTTTACTGGTTGGTTAATTATTGGACTTGTTTTATTAGCTTTATACGTAAGACCTTATTGATGAAATATATATTAATAATGTTTATTTGCTCGTTACAATCTGGAAATGCTTGCAAACTTATTCCAACAGATATTTCAGAGTTTAAAGACCATTATGATTGTGCTGTTTATGGATATAATTATTCTCATGAATTAATTTCAGAATTTAGTAGAGAATTTGTTAATCAATATAGTGTTTATGTTCAATTTATGTGTAAGGCAGGAACTGCAACATGAAATATTTAGTAATATTTTTTTTACTATTTACAACTTATGCTTTTGCAGGTTCAACACAATCGAACACAAGTGGTAGTAACACAGCAATCGAGGGTGGCTATACTGGGGGTTCAACTACATATGAATCTGGAAGTACATCTACAACTACAAGTACAAATAATTCTACATCACATATAAGATCATCTCCACCCACAGCTAACGCACCATCTTTTTCTGCTCAATCACAAGATGTTTGCGCTACTGGTGCAAGTGCTGGAGTACAGACATTTGGACTTGGTATTAGTGGTGGAAAACAATTTAGAGATATGAACTGTGAAAGAATTAAGTTGGCTAAAGTATTATATGATTTTGGTATGAAAGTAGGAAGTGTGGCTTTATTATGTCAAGATGAACGAGTCTTTGAAGCTATGATTAATGCTGGAACTCCTTGTCCTGTTGATGGGAAGATAGGAAAAGAAGCATTAAAAATATGGCAAAAATATGATTTTGAAAGACCAGATTATAAAACTTATGTAAAAAGAATGAAAAAAAGAAAAGTAATTGATAAAAAGGTTAATAAACAAAACGTACAAAAATTAAAAATTCATACAAAATGAAAATAAATGATAATACAAATATTTCTCTCCCAGCTCGTAATCTAATAGCTTTATTAGGTGCTGTGGGAATGGGTATATTTGCTTACACAGAAATAACAACAAGACTTACTTCTTTAGAAACATCAAGAGAATTAATGAACGCAGACTTACTTAAAAAAAGTGAACAGACCACTACAGATCAGGAGCAATTTCTTTTATTGGAGACACTTTTTTCTGACGTTGAGCAACTACAAAAGACTCAGGAACAGAATATGACTAATAAAGTAAATATTGAATTTACAAAACAACAATTAGAAAAAGCTTTAGAAGATATTGAAAAGCTTAAAGACAAAGTAAGAGAAAATGGTAATGGAGATCACTAATGATTGAAGTAGTAGTTGCACTGTTAATGATTGTGAACGGAGAAATTAAAGAACACCGAATACAAAAATCTATGTCTGAATGTTTAAAAGGTAAAAGAGTTGCTATGAGAGAAACAAAATCTCACATAGAATATCAATGTATAAAATCAAAAGCAGAAACAGAAATTTATTTAGGAGAGAAATCAATTCTAAAACTTATATTAAAATGAGATGGTACACTTATATAATTTTAGGTTCTTTAGTGTGGTTAATGTTAAGTTGTTTTGCTAATACAGTAGGATTAGCAGAAGATAATGACACAGCTTTTTCATCAAACATATTACCTAATTCTGGAACAACTACATCAAATTATAGTAATTCAAATTTAGATGGAGTAGCAAGTTCAACAGAAAATTTAGCTAATAATTCTACGCATAATGGTTTTACAATCACTTGTGAAACTCAAGTAAATAATAATTGTGGTCGTGCTAATACATCTGTTGGTGAATTAGAAGCTAGTCATGATATGACAGTTACAGCTACTGGTTCATTAGTAGGTATAACAGGAAATAGTAATCCAGATGGAGTTAGCCATACATCAACACAATTAAAACTTAATGGTGGAATAAATTTAACAAGTTCTATTGCAGTACAAAACTGCGAGTGGAATCAATCAGCTTATAAATGTGGTTCTTCTGCTGGTGCAGTTGATAGTTATACTTTAAAAATGAAAGTAAAAGATACAGATGGTAATGTATTAGCTGAATCTACACAAATTAGAACAACTGATTCTGGATATAATGCTAATGAGAGAGTTTGGCATGACAGCTTACACTATAACGGAGTTCATGCAAATAATTATGAGTGGAGTTGGACAGGAGTTGATGGTTCAGAAAGTACCACATCAGCATTAAGAGGTACTAATTTATTGGGTGCTGAAATGGCTTTAGATTTTCCAGTAGAAGATTATGAACCTTTAAGTAAAGAAGAAATTAAAAGTATTAATGAATCTTTAGGTACTACTAATCTTAATGAATCTGAAATATGGAATGTTGTATCAGGACTTGAAGAAAGTATTAGTGAAAAACTTAATTTAGAAACTGGTGGATCAGTAGTTAGTGTAGAGTTAAATGAAGAAACAATGGAAGTTACTGTCTATACTGCTAAAACTGCAACTGTTAAAGAAGTAGTTAAAGTTCAAGAGGTGGTTCAGACTATGACTAAAACTAAAACAGTTGAAAAAATGAAAAAAGAAGTCATACAAGAAGTTATTAAAGAATCTAAAAAAGAAGAACCTAAAGAAACTGTTAAAGAAGAAACGACTATTGTAGCTACTAAACCTAAAGAAGAAACAAAAAAAGAAGTTAAACAAGAAACTAAAACAGAAACTAAAACAGCAGCTACAAGTGTTTCAAATAAAACAAAAACTACTAAAGAAAAGAAAGTAGAAACTAAAGAGAATGTAAAACCAGAATTAAAAGTTATAATGGCTAAAGTAGATGCTAAAGTTAAAAATCCTGTAAAGAATTTAGAACTTAAAAACCTTATTAAAATGGATAGAATGATTGATGGCGATATATCACTTGTTGCTTATAACAATATACAATTCTATAAACCTAAAGATATTTATTTGAATCAAATTGAAATATTTGATAATAGATTAATATATAACAATATCAATTTAGGTAAATATATTGATAATGATATAATGGCAATCAAGATTAAAAAACTAGATAATATTAAGTCTAAAAAAAGATTGTTAATTTTAGAAATACAGGAGTTAAAAAATGGTTAAAGATATTAAAAAAAACCTCACAAATATTGTAATTGTAATAGGATTGGTTTCAACTATTGGTGCTGGATTTAGTAAATTTGCAAAAATGGAATCTTCAATAGAACAATTATCAAATAAAACAGCACCAGATTTATCTGAAATAGATAATAATAGTATTTTAATTAATGATAATTTATCAATTATCCAACAAATAAAATCTAATTCAGAAAAAGAAATAGCAATATTACAAAAAGAAATAGAAGTTTTAAAATTAGAAATATCAGAAATAAAGGAAGCTAATAAAAATCCATTACAATAGCCTTTATGAAGATAACATTAACGCAACCTCAATTAAAGGTTAGCAGTTCAAAAGCAAGATTTAGAGTTCTTATATCTGGAAGAAGATTTGGTAAAACATATCTTTGTATAACTGAAATGATGAAATACGCATCTCAACCAAAACAAAAAATATGGTATGTAGCACCAACATTTAAAATGGCTAAAGAGATCGCTTGGGCTAGTCTTAAAGAAATGCTTAATCAATTTAATTGGATAGAAGATATTAACGAAACCACTATGACTATTACGATAAGAAAATCTAATAGTACAATTTCATTAAAAGGCGCAGATAACTATGACTCATTAAGAGGTAGTGGATTAAACTTTTTAATATTAGATGAATTTGCAGATATAGATAAAAGGGCTTGGTTTGAAGTCTTGCGTGCAAGTGTTTCTGACACACTTGGAAAAGTTTTAATGTGTGGAACGCCTAAAGGATATGGAAATTGGAGTTATGAAATGTATTTAAAAGGAAAGCAAGATGATGAATGGAACAGTTTTCAATACACAACTGTTCAAGGTGGAATGGTTACTAAAGAAGAAATAGAACAAGCTAAACAAGATATAGATATAAGAACTTTTAGACAAGAGTTTGAGGGAACATTTGAAAACTATGCTGGAAGTGTTTATTATAATTTCCACCCTGTTGATAATGTTATTAAAAAACAAATAGATTGGACTAAACCTTTACATATAGGAATGGACTTTAACGTTGATCCAATGAGTGCTTGTGTTGCACAAATAGAAAAAGATAAAATTTATTTTTTAGATGAAATAGTTATTTATTCAAGCAATACAGACGAAATGGTGCAAGAAATACGAGATAGATATGGAACAAAGATTCCTATATTTATATATCCTGATCCAGCTTCAAGACAAAGAAAGACATCTGCTGGTGGTAGAACTGATTTATCTATTTTACAAAATGGTGGATTTAAAGTTAAGGTCAAACATAAGCACCCAGCGATACGAGATAGAGTCAATGCAGTAAATTCAAAACTCAAAGATTCTAATGGAGTTAGGCATATTTTTGTTTCACATTCTTGCAAAACTCTTATAAAAGGGTTACAAAGACAAATATATAAAGAGAATACAAATATTCCAGACAAGGAAGATGGATTTGATCACATGAACGATGCTTTAGGATATATGATTGATTATTTAAAACCATTAACTACGCAGAATATTTATTCTAAACCGACAAGATGGGCAATTAAATAATTATGCAATACACTAAAGATTCAATAACACAATTTCACAAAGATTATCAAGAAACAGTAACAAATTGGCAGTATTATATTAGATCGTATAATGGTGGATATGATTATATGATAGGTCAATATCTTAACAGATATAATTTAGAATTAGATAACGAGTTTAATCAAAGACTTGCAAATACTCCATGTGATAATCATTGTAAAAATATTATACAAATTTATTCATCATTTTTATTTAGAGTTAGACCTAGTAGAGATTTTGGAGAAATGGTAGATGAAGCTAGTTTAGAAACATTTTTAAAAGATGCAGACCTAGAGGGTAACAATTTAAACTCTGTAATAAGACAAGCACAAAATTATGCGTCTATCTATGGTCATGTTTTTATGATTTTAGATAAACCTAATATTCAAACAAAGACAAAAGCAGAAGAATTAGAACGAGATATTAGACCATACTTATCAATCGTAACTCCTGAAAACGTATTTGATTGGAATTATGAAAGAAAAACAAATGGTAAGTATGAACTTAATTATTTAAAAGTAAGAGAAGAAGTAGATCGAGATGGTGGTCAATATTTTAAAATTTGGAATAAAGAACAAATAGACACAGTTTATTTACCAAAAGATTCAGAACCAAGATTAATAGATACTGCCACTAACCAGATTGGCAAAATACCAGCAGTTATTTTATACAATTCTAAATCACACAAGAGGGGAATTGGTCAATCTGACTTAACTGATATAGCTGATTTACAAAAATCTATTTATAATGAATACTCTGAAATGGAACAATTAATTAGATTAACAAACCACCCATCATTAGTTAAGACTCCAAGTGTTAATGCGAGTGCTGGTGCTGGTGCTGTTATAGAAATGCCTGATGAATTAGAACCAAATTTAAAACCATATTTACTTCAACCATCTGGTCAGAATTTACAAGCTATTATGGAATCAATAAAACACAAAGTAGATGCTATAAATAGAATTGCACATACAGGAGCTATTAGAAGTACAAAAACACAAGTATCATCTGGTGTAGCTTTACAAACAGAATTTGAATTACTTAATGCTAGACTATCTGAAAAAGCTGACAACTTACAAATAGCAGAAGAACAATTATTTAAACTATACGCACTATTTCAAAATGTTACATTTGATGGAGAAATAAACTATCCTGATTCATTTAACATTAGAGATTATGCTTCTGATCTTATGTATTACCAACAAGCTAAAGCATTAAACATTGGCTCTCCTACTTTTAACAAAGAAGTAGATAAAGAAATTGCAAGAGCAGTAGTTGATGATGATGAAAAACTAAATGAGATATTTGAAGAAATAGATATTAAATCAGAGGTTGGAGAATTTACACAAGACGAAGTAGTACAAAAAGATCAAGAAGTAGAGCAAGAGGAAATTTAATGAATGTCAGATATAATAAAAGATTCAACACTTTACAGAATTAAACAAATAGAACTTGCTGAAGCTGAATATTATAAAACATTAATCAAAACATTAGACAACATAGAGCAAGAAGTAGTATCACTTGCTGGAAAATTACCTTTAACAGATGGAAAGTTAATAGAACTACAAGCTGCTATTGCTATTAGACCACAGATCAAAGCTATTCTTGAAAAAGAATATTTGGCATGGTCAGATACAGTTGTTAGACAAGGTTTTAATAAACAAGCTAAACGAATAGAAAAAACATTTAAACGAATTGGTAATATACCACTAGCTTTTCAAGAATTAACTAAAGGAGATAAAGCATTAATACAAAATTTAAAACAACAATACTTTACACAGTTTAAAGATGTATCTAATACATTTACAAGAAAATTATCAGAAAAAGTTTATCAAAATACATTAGTTGGTTCAGATTTTACAGTATTACAAAAAGAATTAAGACAAACAATTAATGGAATTTATGCTAGTTCAGATGATTTAGAATCACAAAAATTAGTTGATTATGTAAATAAAAATAAATTTAATAAAGCAAAACAATCACAAGTTGATAAAGCAGTTCAGACACTACAATCTAAATTTGCAAGAGATAGGGTTGGAGAAAATATGAAAAGGTATGCTGGACAGATATTAAACGACTCATTAAGAGATTTTGATGCAACCTTAAATTTTAATAAGTCAAATGATGCTGGACTAACTTTTGTCAAATACTATGGAGATGTAATTCCAACAACTAGAGATATTTGCAGAAATTTAATATCTGGTGTATATAACAAGAGGAAAAGTGGACTTTTCACAATTGATGAAGTCAGAAAACTTTGGACAAGTAGAAGTTGGTCAGGTAAAAAATCTGGAAATCCTTTAGTTGTCAGAGGTGGTTATAATTGTCGTCATCAATGGTCTTATGTCAATCCTGATTGGTATGACAGCAAAGGCGAACTAATAATATAATAGGAGAAACAATGTCTGAAGAAAAAAACACAATACCTACTGAAACAGTAGGAACACCAAAAGAAGAAGTAAAAGTAGAAACACCAAAACAACAAACTTTTACACAAGAACAATTAGATAACATAATCAAAACAAGACTAGAAGCTGAACAAAGAAAAACAGCAAAAATACTTGAAGCAGAAGAAAGTAAGAAAGCTGAATTGTTAAAAGAACAGCAATTAAAAGAAGCTAAATCTAAAGCTGATATAGAAAAGATTATGCAAGATAGATTATCTGAAAAAGACTCTGAACTTAACAGATATAAAACACAGATTAAAAAAGAAAAAGTTGATAACTCAATTTTATCTGTTGCTAATAAAGAAAAATCTATTAACGCACAGCAAGTCGTATCTTTATTAAAAGAAGAAGTTAAATATACTGATGATGGTAGAATAGAAATAGTTGATAATAATTCTAATGTAAGATATAACACTAAAGGAGAATTATTAACTATTGAAGATAGAGTTAAAGAATTTTTAGATGCTAACCCACATTTCCGTCAAGGGTCTTTGTCTGGTTCAGGAAGCCAGAGTAGCGTTGAAGGTAAAACTGTAAAACCTTTTAATATTCAGGATTTAAACATGAGTAATGCTGATGATCGTAAAAAATATGCAGAATATCGCAAAGAACGAGATTCAAAACCTACTCAAATTAACTTAACAAATAAATAATAAAGGTAAAATAAAATGGCAGCAGAAACAACAAGTTCCACGCTATCGGAACTATATACAGAGATAGTGGCAGAAGCATTATTCGTAGCAAGTGAAAGATCAATTATGAGACCACTTGTAAAAAATTATGCAATAACAGGTGGTGGAAAATCAGTTGAAGTTCCTATTTATGCAGCAGTAAGTGCAGCAGCAGTAGCAGACGCAACAGATTTATCTAACACAGCAATCAATCCAACTTCTGTAACTATTACAGCATCAGAAAATGGAATAATGACTACTCTAACTGATTTAGGAAGAAATGCAGCACCAAGAAATGTTGCAGCAGATATTGGTAAATTGTTTGGAGAAGCGATTGCAAAAAAAATAGACACAGACTTAACTGCACTATTCGGTGGTTTTTCAAACACTGTTGGTTCAGCTACAACTGTTATGTCAGCAGCATTGATTTTCAATGCAGTGGCTAAATTAAGAGCAACTGGTGTGCCAAGTGATAATCTTGCTTGTATATTACATCCAAATATCGCTTTTGATTTAAAATCTGGTTTATCAAACACATTCGCTAACCCTGCAAATGGTGTTGGTAATGATGCATTGAGAACTGGTTTTGCTGGTCAAATTGCTGGTGTTAGTATTTACGAAACATCAAACATGGCAGACTCATCTGGTAATAATCCTGGTACTACTGGAGATTATAAAGGTGCAGTATTCCATTCAGATGCTTTAGGTCTAGCGATGATGCAAGACTTGAAAATCGAAACTCAAAGAGATGCGAGTTTAAGAGCAGATGAAATTGTTGCAACATCAGTCTATGGAGTCGGAGAATTACAAGACTCTTATGGTTGTGAAGTTGAAGCAGACTCATCAATACAAGACGCATAGTAATAATTTTATAAGGGCGAGAAATCGCCCTTATTCAACTAGGAGAAAATTATGGAAGAAATGATAGAATTAACAAATGGAAAAAAAAACATTTCTAGATCAAAAATACAATACGAAGCTAATATAGAACATTTTAAAATGAGAGGTTTTGTTCCACTTGATAAAGTAAAAAAAGAAATTAAAAAAGCGACAGTAAAAGACATTTCTGATAAAGTCGTTCAACTTAAACCAAAGAAAAAAAAAACAAGGAAAAAGAAATGAAAGATTTAAATAAATATATAAAATTAGCAAAACAAAATCCTAAAGTTAGTGTTGGTGTTGCTATTGCAGTTATAATAATATTATTTTGGGTGTTGTAACGTGGCAAATTATACTGGTGCAAATGTAATAGTTGCTGGAGATGTAACAAAGTATCAACCTGATGCTTTTGATTTTGGTATTGCAAGTGGAGCAACAGAAGCAACTAATTTCTTTGCACAAACCACAAATGATATTTTAAGAGGATTAAGAGTAGAGTGGTGGCCTGTATATAAAACAAATATATTTACTGATATTACAGTTTTAAATACTGCTGAAATGGTTAATACAAAAGTTAATTTAGATCAGTTTGAAAGAGCTGGTGTTTATTTATTTTTGGGAAGATTCTTTTTACCAGCATTAACTAAATTCAGACCAGAAACAGAAAAAGATAGATTTGAAAGAATGGCAGAATATTATATGAGTCAATATAATATTGAATGGAGAATGATATTAGAAGATGGTGTTGAATATGACACAGATGCAGATGGAAGTATTGTATCTAATGAAAGAGAACCTTTACATGGATTTAGACGATTGATTAGATAATGGCTGTCACTTTAAAGATTACATCTAATCAAAAAAAAGTATCTAAAAATTATAAAAAGTTTCAATCAGTATTATCAAGAGTTATTGATAAAGGTGTTAAACAAGCTGGGTTTCAATTATTAGATATAGTTAGAACTAAAACTCAAAAAGGCAAAGATTTTAACGATAGACCATTTGCACAATACTCACAGAGTTATTTAAAACAATTAAATAGAGAGGGTAAATCAACTAATGTAGATTTATTTAATACTGGTCGTATGTTAGGAAGTTTAACACCTAATAGCACAGTAAAAAAAACAGGAAAACATAAAGTAACATTAGGATTTAGTAATTCACAGATGCGTAAGAGAGCATTGTTTAATCAAGTATTAAATGAGCCAAAAAGAGAATTTTTTGGCTTTAACAATAGAACAGAAAAGATTATAAGTAAGCAGTTTAACAGATTTGTAGAAAAAGAATTAAGAAAGTTTAGAATATGAGTGTAAGAGAAAATATAGCATCTAATTTATTATCAGTAATATCTGGTATATCTAGCCCAGACATAAAAAAAGCAACTAGACAACCATTTCAACTAGATGAATTATCTGAACAACAATATCCAGCAGTAATAGTACAAACATCAGAAGAAAATAGAGATGATTCGGAATTAGGAACTGGTGCTAGAACAAGACATGGTACTATTGATTTTGTAGTATTAGGTTTTGTAAAAGGTGCTGAATCTAATATAGATACTGCAAGAAACACATTAATAACAGCTATTGAAACTGCTTTAGAATCTGATATTACTAGAAGTAGTAATGCACTTGATACAGAAGTTATACAAGTAGAAACTGATGAAGGTAGCTTATTTCCTGTTGGTGGAATAAGAATGACTATTAGATGTATGTATGAGTATCAAGCTGGAACACCATAGGAGATAATATGAAAACAGAAAAAATATTAGATAAAATATCAAAAAAAATTAATCAAATAGAAAAAATGCACGACAAAGAATCTATGCTTTGTGAAGAAGTTAAAGATTTAGTTGAAGAAATTAGAGAAAATTCTTTAGAAGAAGATCAAGATTGGCAAGAAGAAGATAGTGATGAATTAGATGAAGATATTGAACTTGAAGAAGATGAAGAAGATATTGACGAAGAAGAAAAAAACTAATAAAAGGACTTATGGCTAAAGATATTAAATTATATAAAGATAAGAATGAAGTTGTTATTAACGAAACTCAACTTGATAATTTTTTAGATTTAGGTTGGAAGCAAGAAAAACAAAATATATCAACAAGCAAAAAGGAAAATAAAAAATGGCAACACACTTTGGAAAAGAAGGAGTCGTAACTGCTGGTGGAACTGGTATAGGCGAACTAACTGGTTACACACTTGAAACTACTGCTGATGTTGTAGAAGATACTCAATTATCAGATGCAACTAAATCATTTGTAAGTGGCAGAACATCATTTTCAGGAACTTTAGACATGAGTTATGATGAAACTGATACTCCACAACAAACATTAACTGCTGGAACTTCAATAAGTTTTATATTAGGTCCAGAGGGTAATAGTTCAGGAGATGAAATTTTTACAGGCACAGGACTTGTTACAGGAATGAGCATCAATGTTACTTTAGATGGAATAACTACTAGATCAGTTACTTTTCAAGGAACAGGGGCATTAACTAGAGGTACTGTCTAATAAGACTTTATGAAGTTAATAGATTCTGCAAGATCACATTTTGAATCTTTAGGTGTTCAACATCTTGAAGTAGAAGAATGGAAAGATGAAGCTGGTAACCCAAGTTTAGTATATTGGAATCCAATAACTCTTTCTGAAAAAAATAAACTTTTTAAAAAATCAGATAACCTCAATGATGTAAGTATTCTTGCTGATATTCTAGTTATGAAAGCACTAGATAAAGATGGTAATAAACTTTTTACATTAGAAGATAAAATTGCTTTAATGCACAAAGTAGATTCTGATGTCCTTTCTAGGATAGCTTCTGAAATGGTTAAAGCTATCAATCCTGAAGAAGTAAAAAAAAACTAAAATCTGATCCTCAATTAAAGAATTGTTTTATTCTAGCCGATAGGTTAAAAATATCCTTACAAGAAGTTTTAAAAATGCAAGAATGGGAGTATAATCATTGGCTTGGTTATCTTCTATTAGAACAAGAAGAACACGAAAGAAGCATGAATAAAGCAAGGCACAGATAATGGCACAAAATTTAGTTTTAAATGTATTAGCAAGAGATAAAACAAAACAAGCATTTAATAGTGTTCGTGCTGGACTTACTAATTTAAAAGCATCTTTGTTTTCAGTTCAATCAGCTTTAGTAGGAATAGGTGGTGGACTCGTAGTTAGATCAATTTTAAAAGTAGGTAGTGAAGTAGAAAATCTTGGTATTAGATTTAATTTTTTATTTGGTAATGTTAAAGAAGGTCAAAAAGCATTTAAAGGTTTAATAGACTTTGCTGGTAAAGTACCTTTTTCACTAGACGAAATATCATCAGCATCAGGAAGTTTAGCAGTTGTTGCAAAAGATGCAGATGAACTACAAAAAATATTAAAGATTACTGGTAATGTTGCAGCAGTTACAGGATTAGATTTTAGAACAACAGCAGAACAAATACAGAGATCATTCTCATCAGGTATTGGTGCAGCAGATTTATTTAGAGAAAGAGGTGTTAGAGCATTATTAGGATTTAAAGCTGGAATGACTGTTACCACAGAAGAAACAATAAAAAGATTTGAAGAATTATTTGGAGAAGATGGAAGATTCTCAAAAGCAACAGAAGTATTAGCAACAACATTCACAGGAACATTATCAATGCTTGGAGATAAACTTTTCAAGTTTAAATTAGAAACTAACGAAGCTGGTTTTTTTGATTTTATTAAAAATGCACTTGTAGTTACTAATAGATTAATTGAAGAAAACGCAAAAGCATTAAGTGGTTTTTCAACTGCTGTTGGTCAAGGTATGGTCAATTTTATAAAACAATTTATTTTAGGTATGGCTGGTTTAATGGATTTAGTAGCACCTTTATTTAGAGTAATTAATAATGGTCTAGCTGGATTAATAGAAATAGTTAAAGCACTACCACCAGCTATTAGAGAGTTAGGTATTCTTGGATTCTTAATGTTAGGTAGAGGTGGAAAAATAGCAGTAGTTGGTGTTCTAGCATTACTTAAAAAAATGGGAGTAGATTTAGAAGAACTTACTAATAAAATCTTTGGTGCAAATGATAAAAAAAGCATGGGTGGTATGTTTGAAAAAGCTAATAAGTTTATAGAACTTATAGATGAAAATATAATTGCATCTAAAAAATCTATGGAAGAACTTATGAAAGCAGCAACTAATTTTACAGAAGAAACAGAAAAAGTTGGAATTAGTTTACAAAAAATAAAAGAAAATATTTTAGCTGGATTTAAAAAAGACTTTGAATCTATTAACAGTACAATAGGAAAAATGGCTACTAATGGAATAAAAGCATTTTCAAAAGGACTTGCAGAGTCTTTAGTTCTTGGTAAAAAACTTAATATGACATTTAAAGAAATAGCACAAAAACTATTAGTAGATATGTTAACTTTCACAATTCAAATAGTTATTCAAGAAACAATTAGAAATGCACTTAAAAAACAAGAAGTAACAGCAGAAAATGAAATAACAAAAGAAAAGAAAAAACAGCTTAAAATACAAATGGCTATGATGGCTATGTCAGGTAACCCAATGGCTTTGCTTGGATTTGGTGGAATGGCTAGTGGTGGTGCAGTAGCAAGTGGTAAGCCAGTAGTAGTAGGTGAAAGAGGACCAGAGTTATTTGTACCAAACCAAACAGGACAAATCACACAAAACGCAAGAGGAACTGGAACTGGTGGTAGTACAACAGTCAATTTTAATATTAATACAGTAGATGCAAGAGGATTTGATCAACTATTAACTGAAAGTAGAGGAACAATTTCACAATTAATTAATCAAGCTGTAAATGAAAGGGGTGAAAAAAGTATAGTATAATGTCAGGTGCTTTCCCTATATCAACTGCTAAATTTGGAACTTTAGGAATAAAGTCAATTCAAAATACAATTATATCTAAATCAGTATCAGGTAAAAGATTAGTTAGACAAATAGATAACCAAAGATGGGCTTTTACAGTTCAAATTATTACTGCAAAAAGATCAGATGTATATGGTGCGTTAATAGCATTTATTGTAAAACAAAGAAGTCAAAAAGAAACTTTTACAATCATACCACCAGAAATAGAAGATGCTGTTGGAAATGAATCAGGAAGTGTATTAGTTAATGGTAGTCACGCAGTTGGAGATACAACAATAGCTATGGATGCTTTTGCTGGAGATGGAGCTGGTAGATTTAAAGCTGGAGATTTTTTAAAGTTTGCTAGTCATAATAAAATTTATATGGTTGTTGCAGATGTAACAAGTTCTAGTAATGCAGCAACTGTTACAATAGAACCACCTTTACTTGAAGTAGTAGCAAATGATTCAGTAGTCACTTATGATAATGTGCCTTTTACAGTTTCTTTAACTTCTGATATTCAAGATTTTGGAGTATCTGGTGCAGATAAAGATGGTAATTTATATTACGAATATCAATTTGATGTTGAAGAAGCATTATAGATGAACTACAAAGTAAAGTATTGGATTAATGTTGATATGTTAGCAGAAGAAATAATAGACGAGAAACATATTAATATTAAAACTAATGATTTAGGACAGTATAAAGAACCATCTAAAAATGCTACTTATACTGTAATAGATACTATGAAAATTAACCGAAGAACCTTTGAGGAACATGACGAGAAGTTTAACGACAGCATTAAAGAACGAATTAGCAACAAATGATATTAGACCAGTACATCTTGTAACTATTGGTTTTTCTTCTGCTGTTAATATTACAGATTGTTCATTTTCTTTAACATCATCAATATCAGGAAGTTCAGTTACATATGCAGCAAGTGATTTTATTTTAGGATTTTCTAGTTTTGCAGAACAAGCTGATATTACAAAATCAAGTTTAACAATATCTTTATCTGGTGCAGATTTAACATTTATATCAACTTGTTTAAATGAAAATGTAGTTAATGATGCTGTAACTATTTATCGTGGTCTATTAAATGATTCTAGTGAATTAATAGCTGATCCTTTTCTTTTATATTCTGGAAACATTGAAAGTTTTAGTGTTAATGAAACTGAAACTGATAGTGTAATTAATTTAACAGTAGTAAGTCATTGGGCAGACTTTGATAAAAAAAATGGTCGTAAAACAAATAATACATCACAGCAAAGATTTTTTAGTGCAGATGTAGGAATGAATTTTAGTTCTCAAACAGTACAAGATATTAAATGGGGTAGAAAATAATGGGTTTTGGTAGTTTCTTTAGTGTAGCAAAAATAACTTCTTTTTTTAAAAATCCAGTTGTAGCTTTAATTACAACAGTCGCTGTTTCTTGGCTTATGCGACCAAAAACTCCTGAAATTGCTGATTTTGGAACAAATCAAGCTGATGATTATGAAAAAGGAATTTTAATAAATAAACAATCTAATGATGCTAGTATTCCTGTAATTTATGGAACAAGATTAGTTGGTGGAACTAGAGTATTTATAGAAACTTCAGGAACAGATAACACATATTTATATATGGCTTTGGTTTTATCTGAAGGAGAAATAAACGATATAACAGAAATTAGAATAGATGATAAAGCTATTACTTGGTCAGGAGATTTAGCAGATAACACACAAAGAACAGTAGGAAGTGGAGATGGAAATTTTTATAAAGATTCTGAAAGTTTAATTACAGTAGAGCCACATTATGGAACTGATGGACAAAGTGCTTCATCATTATTGTCAACATTAAGTTCTTGGGGTTCAACACATAAATTATCTGGTTTAGCTTATTTAGCTTTAAGATTTAAATGGAATCAAGATGCTTTTCAAGGAATTCCAAATGTTAAAGCAGTAGTACAAGGGAAAAAAGTTGTAGCTTATAATTCAGAATCAGTTGCACAATCAGCAGCACATTCTGATAATCCAGCTTGGTGTTTATTAGATTATTTAACAAATGAAAGATATGGTAAAGGATTAGCAATAGCCAATATTGACATACCAAGTTTTTACACAGCTTCAACAATTTGTGATGCAGACGTTACAGCTTATGGTTCAACTACAATAGATGTTATGGATTGTAATTCTGTCGTAGATACATCAAGTTCAGTTATTGATAATGTTAGAGAATTTTTAAAAGGTTGTAGAGGTTATCTTCCTTATGTAAGTGGAAAATATAAATTAATTTTAGAAACCACAGGTTCTTCATCTATTACTGTTACAGAAGATGATATAGTTGGTGGTTATACTTTATCTAGTCCTACTAAAAATTCAAAGTACAATAGAGTTATAGTTTCATTTGTTAATCCAGAAAGAAATTATCAAGTAGATGAAGTTCAATACCCAGAGATAGATGATAGTGGTTATTCTTCAGCAGATAGACACGCAACTATGAAAACTGCTGATGGTGGTTTTTTATTAGAAGGAAGATTTGACGTTTCTAAAACTATTACAAGCCCATATCAAGCTATTGAATTAGCAGAAGTAATTTTAAGAAGATCAAGAGAAGCATTAGGATTATCAATTAATGTAAGTTTTAGTGCTTATGATTTAGCAATAGGAGATATTGTAGGAGTAACTCATTCTTCATTAGGATTTTCTAATAAACAATTTAGAATATTAGCTATTAATTTTAATCCTGATTTTACATTAGGTTTAGATTTAATTGAACATCAAGACGCACATTATACATGGGCTACTAAAACACAAGTGGCTTCAACACCGAGTACAACACTACCTAATCCTTTTAATATAAATGCACCAGCTTCAATTACATTATCAGATGAAATGATTGAGTATTCAGATGGTGTTGTTTTAACTAGATTAAATATAACTGTTGGTGCAAGTACAGATCAATTTGTTTCTAATTATCAAGTTGAAGCAAAATTAAGTACAGAATCAGATTTTAAAATTATTGCTATTGGTTCACAATTAAATTTTGAATTATTAAATGCGATAGATGATAAAGTTTATAATGTAAGAGTAAAAGCTATTAATGCTTTAGGTGTTAGTAGTACCTATGTTTCTGCTAATCATACAGTTATTGGTGCAACTGAAACTCCTAATGATGTAACTGATTTATCAATAAGTATGGTAGGTTCTAATCAAATGGAGTTATCATGGACACCAGTAACAGATTTAGATATTTCATGGTATGAGATAAGATACCAAAATGTTACAAGTGGTTCTACATGGAATGAAAGCACTCCTTTAGCTAAAGTAGTAAGAAGAAAATCTAATACTTTAACAACTAATGCTAAAACAGGTGCTTTTTTAATTAAAGCAGTTGATAAATTAGGAAATTCAAGTGCTAATGAATCGATTGTTTTTACAAATATTTCAGGCTTACAAACTTATAAAAACACACAAACTTTTAGTGAGTAATTAATTATGGCAAATTTTACAGGTACATTAGACAGCAATCTTTCATTAAATATAGATAACCAAGATAGAAAAGTTATAATATTAGATACTATAACTAATTTTGATGACACAGTAGGAAATATAGATAGTCCATCTGGAAATTTTGATCTAGGTGGTACAGATTCAACATCTAATCCTACTAATTCTACTGCAAATATTCAATCTTCAGGATTTTATACTTTTGCAAATACATTAACTTTAGATGCAATTTACGATACTACTTTTATGGTTGATATTGGAATGTCTACCGAAGATGAATATGATTTATTTGATTCTGGTAGAGGAACAAGTTTATTTGAATCAGCTAAAGCACCTTTTGATGGTTCAGCAGAGGTTAAATGTGGTGCTGAAATTCAAATAGGATCATCAACAACAGGATTGGAAGATATTACATCTTTTAATAAAATTGCACAGCAAGCAACAGTAAAAGGTAGATATTTTAAATTTAGATGTAAATTAACTAATGATGATAATAAAACAAAATCAAAAATTCATACTTTATCATTTTCTGTTAATTTTGAAAAAAGGTTTGAAAGTGGAGAAGATATAGTTTCTGGAACTGGTGCTAAAGTTAATACATTCACCAATTCTTTTTTTGCAACACCCTCTATTGGTATATCTGCACAAGGTTTATCAACTGGAGATTATTATTCTATTACAAGTAAATCAAAAACAGGCTTTACAATTCAGTTCTTTAATAGTAGTGATAGTGGGATTAGTAAAACATTTGATTTTCAAGCAAATGGATATGGCTTGAAATCTTAACATAAAATTGATAAAAGGATAACATGGCTCAGGTATCAGACGTAAATTTAGCAAATCAAGGTTTCAGTGCATTTCGTACTGAATTAAATAATATATTGGCAGCAGTAAATACTTCTCATTTAGGAAGTTCAGCACCAGCTTCAGTTGCTGCTGGTACTATTTGGGTAGATACTTCTGGTGGTGTAACTGCTTATATTCTAAAATTTTATGATGGTGCGCAGCATATTAATTTAGGAACAATAAACACAACTGCAAACACAGTTGATTGGACAGATTCAGTTGTTACAGCAGACTTGTCAACTGATACATCTCCACAACTTGGTGGAGATTTAGATATTTTAGCAAGAGGTATTACATCATCAAATACAATTATGAATTCTACACTTTCAGGTACAGGAAAAAGTTTAGTATTTGGATTTTAACAATAAATAGGAGTAAATAAATATGGCAAGCGAATTATTAAAAGTAGCACACGCAGTTGTGTCAAATTCTGAAAATGTTTTAATAAATGGAGCTAGTGGACATACATATACTATATTATCTGTAATAATGTGCGAAACTGCTGGAGCAGCAGAAACGATAGATATGTATATAGACAATGATGGTGGCGGTACTGATTTTGAAATTTTATCAGATCAAGCTATTGGTGCTAATGAAACTTTTGTATTCAATGACAAATTTGTTATTGAAGCTACCGATCATTTATGTCTTGCAACAGCAAGTTCTGCAGCAGTAGATGTAGTGGTTAGCTATTTAGATCAAACATTATAATAGGAGATTAAAAATTATGAGTGGAATTTTAAGCGATAATGTTGGAAGATCATCAGGTCTTGTAAAAGCTGCTGGTGGTGGTGGAGTAGCTGGAATAGCAACTAATTCTACATCAGGAACAGCACAAACAATTAACTCTGATAATTCTGTAACTTTTCCATTACAACCTCATGTAGTTAGTAGCCAAACTAACCAAGATAATATAACAGGAGATAATACAGAATACACAATTTTATATGCAGCTATTCTAGATGTAACTTCTGACATGAATGAGGGTACTGGAATTTTTACTGCTCCACAAGATGGAGTTTATCAAGTTAATGCTATGGTTCTTTATGATAGTGGATTTTCTGCAAGTCACACTTACGCTAATATGAGTGTTGTATCTTCAAATAGAAGTTACTTCCACCAAACTGGAACAACTGATATTAATGATAGTGGTGGTAGATCAGACCAGTTTTCTGTTGCTTGTGATTGTTCTGCCAGCGATACAATAAGAATTAAAGTTCAAGTTTATGGTAGTGCTAAAACTTGTGACTTGGGTGCAGATGGAAGATTAACAATAACAAAAATAAATTAAAGGAGAAAAAATGGCAACACTTACAATAACAGTAAATATCAATGACACAGATCAAAATGTTTTAAATCATGATTTGATGGACATTAATACTTGGGTTCAAGAAGCAGTTTCAGGAAAAATAAATAATTCTTGGAAAAGATTTCAAAATGAATGGACAGCTAAATTAATGAATGATGATAGTTTTACTGACGCAATACCAAGTAATAAAGCTGATTTTATTGCTTTAGTTCTTGCAAGAGCTGATTATCAAAATAGAGTTCAAAGAGGGGATTAATAGTAATTTAAAAATTACTATAATCTTTTATAATGCAACTTTCAAAACATTTTACTTTAGAAGAATTTGAGAAAAGCCAAACTGCTACAAGAAAAGGTATAACTAATAAAGCTGGTAGTGGAGAGATTAAAAGTCTAGGCGATCTTTGTTATGAAGTATTAGAGCCAGTAAGAATAAAGTTTGATAAACCAGTTACAATAACAAGTGGCTATCGTAGCAAAGAACTTTGTCTAGCCATTGGTAGTTCAGAAAATTCACAACATACTTGTGCTAATGGTTCGGCAGCAGCTGATTTTGAAATAGCTGGTGTATCTAATTTGGCTATTGCTCTCTGGCTCACTAACCACACAAACTTTGATCAATGTATTTTAGAGTATTATACTGGAGAACCATCATCAGGTTGGGTTCATGTTTCATATAAAGATGGCTCAAATAGAAAACAAGTTTTGACTTTTGATGGTTTTAAATTTACAAACGGATTACCTGATGCAAAATGGTCAGGTGGAAAACTAACTAACTAATAGGAAAATATTATGGCTAAAAAGAAAATTAAAAAAATTCCAAAAGGTTATCATAGAATGCCTAATGGCAAGTTAATGAAAGGCTCTAGTCATGCAGCATATCTTAAAAATAAAAAAAAATACTAATGCCTAAACAAAACGCATTACAGAAATTAGAATCTCACGAAAAACTATGTCGTATCATGCAGAAACTAACGCATGATAAAATTCATGAAATAGAAAATAAAGTAATACGATTAGAAAAAATTTTATTAATTTGCACAGGCTCATTAATTACAGCTATGGCATATGTGATAATTACCATTCTAGGCTTGTAGTCTTTACAAAACCAACAAAAACAAGTACAAGTAATAATTGTATGAAGAATCAAAGAATACTTGTCATTTCTGATATGCACCTTCCTTATCAACATAAGGACTCAATAACATTTTTAAAAGAAATTAAAAAAGAATTTAAGCCAGATAGAATAATAAATATTGGTGATCTATTAGATTTTCATGCTATCTCAATGCACGAACATAATCCAGATTTATATTCTGCTGGACATGAATTAGATAAAGCTAAAGAATACATACAACAATTAGAAGATATATATCCAGAAGTAACAGAAGTAGATTCAAACCATTCTAGTCTTGTTTATAGACGAGCATTAAAATATGGAATGTCTAAACAATTCTTAAAACCTTATGGAGATTTTTTAGGAACTAGAAAATGGAAATGGGTAGATGATTTAACTGTTACAATGTCTAATGGTCAAAGATGTTTCTTTACACATGGAAGAAGTGCAGACATATTAAAAGTCAGTCAAGCTATGGGTATGAGTGCAGTTCAAGGACATTATCATACAAAATTTGTTATAAGCTATTGGGCAAATCCAGATAATTTATTTTTTGGCATGAATGTAGGTTGTTTAATCAATCAAAAAAGTATGGCTTTTAGTTATGCTAAAAATTTCAAGACAAGGTTTATTCTAGGTTGTGGAATTATATTAAATGGTATTCCAAGACTACTTCCTATGGTAATTAACAAAAAAGGCGATTGGATAGGTAAAATTGTCTAGTAGAGAAGCAAAAGAATGGTTTAAATCACGTTTAAAGCAACACAGAAGCACACAGAAAGCGATTAATAAGCAATCTGGTGGATCACACTATAAAACTCTAAAATATCAACCCATAGAGATAATTCTAGGAAATAATCTGAATTGGATAGATGCTAATATTCTAAAGTATTGTTTAAGAGACAAAGAAGGAGAGTCTTTAGATCAAAAATATAATAAAATTATCCATTATGCAGAATTAGGTAAAGAATTATTGCAAAACAAAAAAAAAGGGAATATTAAGCACAAATGAAATTTCATTATTTAATAGATTTAATTCTTGTGCTATACTGGGCAACATTAATATTTTTTACATTTAATATATAATTATGATTTTTAGTTTATTAAATAATCCATTAACAAAATTAGCGGTAAGTAAAGTTAGCGATCATTTTAAACATAAAGCGGAAAAGGTTAAAACTATAAGAGCCGCAGAAATAGAAGCGGCTAAAGATGTAGATATAACTAGAATTAAGAGCCAAGATAAAAGTTGGAAAGATGAAATATTAATGATTTGGCTAATTTCTATGTTAAGTACAGGTTGGTTTGAAAGTACAAGAGATAGATTTGAAGAATGGGTTAGAATTATAAACGATTTACCTGATAGTGTTTGGTATTTAGTTATTATTGTATTTACTGCAACATTTTCTACTAAAATGACAGATAAGGTTTTAAACAGGAACAAAAAGAAGTAATATGTCCTGATGGACATAGACGCAGTAATTATAGAAGCAGAATTTCAACTTGAATCAGTATATAATGATTTTGGACATTTTATTAATTTAAAATTTATAGATACCATTCCTAATAAACCTAAATTATTAAAAACTATTCACGATATTAGAAAAAATGAAGATGTATCATTAATTGATTACACATATATTGAAACCCCAATAACTGAAAAAACAAATTTAAAATTTTTAGAAATTATTAGACATTAAAAATGGGTGGTAGAGAGAGCAAACCACCCATCCAAATTATTAACTCTCGCTAATAACTTTATTCACTAATTGATAAACAAAGGGGCTAAAAAACCACGATTCTCATTAGTGAAATTCATCAAACTTTACTACTCAAAGCTAAATCTCTTTTTAACTCTGATTGTTTTAAGCTAACATACTTATCAAGATTGTTGTAATGATAGCGACATTTTATTAACTGTTCTTCAGCTATTGCATATTGTTCTACAATATTTCTATATTCTTTATCTGTTCTAGCTTTATGTTCAGCTTCAATAACAGTTTTGGTATCTAGTTTGTATTTAAGAAACAATTTACTAAACATAGCTTTTTTACCATCTTCTAAAATAATTGTTTTTTTATGTGCTTCACTCCATTGAGTCGATGCTTTTTCTAATTCTTCATAAGATTTATTACTTAATAGGTTGCTCATTTTTACTTTCTTTTATTATATATTTAAGTGTAGTTGTTACTGGATTAAATTCTAGTTTATTACAAGATACTAAATTTAAAAATATTGTTATAACAAATATTGTAACAATTATTTTTAATATCATTGTACTATATTTTCTGTGTAATACTTTGCCAAATAAAATCATGGGTGTAATAACATCATTTCTAATTCTTCTTCTAAAAGTTTATTTTGTTTTCTTAATCTGTGATTTTCAGTTTCATATTTAGTTATTTTCTTAATCATTAATTTATCACCTTCCTTTTTAGCATTTTCTATTTCACATCTTAATTTACCATTTAACATTTGATGTTGTTCGTCTAATTTCCTAACTAATTTAACTTCTAAATATAATGCTTGCACTTCTTCAATTTTAAAAGATATATCTTTTTTTAACTGATAATTTTCTTTTTCTAATTGTTCTATTTTTAATGTTAAATCTTGATTACCTCTATCATCTTTAGAGAATTTAATTTCATTTTCAAAAGTTTTATCAAAATCTAACATAATTAAAATAATACTATACCTAATATTAATCCTATTATAAAACCAACTATATATTCTCTATGATACAAAGACCATACATCAAATTTTTCTTTTAATTTATCATAATTAAAATGGTATCTCATCATCCATATCGTTCATTTTTTCAACTGGAACAGCATAATCTGGTGCAGATGGTTGAGCCTGTGTCATTGGTTGTTGTGTATATTGGGGAATAGATTGACCTACTGTTTTCATCCCATCTACATTAGCACTAGGTTTGTAAGGTTTAATCATAATATAACTTAACACCATTTGGAAATCTCCTTTATCGTATGGTTTTGGAGTTTCAATTTGTTGTGTTTTAGCAAAATACTTTCCACGATAACCTTTTTCAACAAATTTTTTTACTCCCTCTGTGTTATACCATTCATCTAGTTGTGATAGCTTATATTTTTTCTTTGTTAAACTACAAGTCCATAGACTTTCAGAATTTGCTTTATATTGATATTTAGGTGCTTGATTACCTGTTGGATTTAAATACAAAGTTAAAGCACAAAAATCACTATTAGATTTATTTTGTTTATACATTTTTTTTTCCTTTTTTTAGTTGATTGTATTTTCTTACAGACTCATTAAACAACAACTCGGACTTATGACAACTTAATAATCCAAGAAATGCTTTTAAGTGTTCCTTTTTATATAAGACATGTCTAGCTTCAAAATCTCCACTATCTTTTGGGAGTCTAACTATATACATCT
>Ga0209634_1000500_pt1 | contig 30351 bp, 60 predicted proteins | sample LinPmetageLP40_FD_184043 | JGI IMG/M metagenome (GOLD analysis project Ga0209634, IMG submission 184043) | Marine viral communities from the Pacific Ocean - LP-40 (SPAdes) (version 2) | ecosystem: Environmental > Aquatic > Marine > Oceanic | place: Pacific Ocean | collected 2010-08-26 | reverse complement strand
TTATCGGAATCTACTGGGTACGCAATATTGCCCATGATAGCCACAATGCCAGCACCGGGACTGTTATATGTACTAGGATACTTGTCATCATTATCAGATATTCTACCAACACGCCAGTTAGTCCCTTCTACAATAGTATTAGTATGAGAATAAGTATGATTATCAAGAAGTTTACAAGTACCACCCTCCATCATTGGCTTAGTCTTAAAGTAATGAAAGATTCTCTTAGACTTTTCAGTAAACTCTTGGAAGTCACTCTGCTTTACTGCAAAACTAATTTCAAGACCATTAGGTTCGTCAGTAACAGTGACTCCAAACAAACTCAGGCTAGGAACGCCGCCTTCATCCATAGCTGCTATGTAGTTGTACGCTTTGCCATTGAAGAAAGAAGTTGTACTAAAACTTTTAGTGTAAGCAAATGGACTCTTAGAACCAAGACCAAGACAACCAGTAAAATCGTTACTGTCATTCTTGTTACTAGCCCCATAAGTTGTATAGAGTTCTTCCATATCTTCTTGAGATAATCCAGTACCATAATCTCTCACCGTAAAGTTAGGGTTTGCTTGTGTAGGCAAGCTGACCTTGAAAGGATTCCTGTTGCCTGATGCGACATGAGCATCATTAGCATTTGTAGAAAGTTCACGAATTACTGCCATCACCTTGTCAGAATACAATGAATCTGACAAAATCTTAAACATTTTACTGGTTTGTGCAATGCTAAATTGATTACTAGCATCAACACCGCTGGAATGAATTTCTACTGTACGATCTGCAAGTTTCATCTGTGATATGCTCCAAAGAGTTAATTTTCCTGTGATAGCCTAAGTATAACATCGGCTATTGCTTGTGTCAAGCATTAATCTTTTTAAAGGATATCAATAGTTGTCGTCGTAGTTGTCTCCCTCTTCATAACCTTCTGAATTATAGTCTTCATCTTCATAGGGGTTCCATTCTGTATCGTATCCTTCTTGTTCTTCTTTTTCTTCCAGATGTTCTTCAAGGGCTTCTGCTGTGTCTAAAATAATTTCAAATTCTTGAACTTTATTAGATACTTCATTAACCTTTTGTTCTATTCTTTTTAGAATTTTTTTAATTTCAGAAAATTCTTTATTATGTTTGTCAGATTTTTCGTCTATGGATTTGGTTTGTTTAATTAAATTAACAATGTCTTTATTTATTTTATCTAATTCTCTACCAGACATAAGATAACCTCTATATCATTTATACTCTTTTATATCACCATTCTCAGTTATTTTCTTATTCTCATAAGGTTCAGCAATGCGTCTATAAAATTCTTGCTTTATATTTTCTAATACACCAGTAATAATGACAATCTTACCATAAGAAACATCTTTCATGCAACCCCCAAGTATTCTACTAAAAGTATAGTTTATTTCTCCTGCAATAGACAGAAATTCTTCATTACTTATATCGTTCTTGTTATTTATATGACCAAGCGTTAAACACTCAGTCATTTTCTCTATGCAAGTATCAAGTTCAAATCTTGCGTCTTCATCTATATATGGCATTATATTTGCTCCTTAATCCATTCTGTTAGTTTAATCACGGGTTTCCATTGTAATAATAATTTTGCCCTACTAATATTCGCCAAACTGTTTTTTGGTTCAATCCTTTTTTCTCCATATCTTTTTTCTGCATTAAACATATCTGCTATATCATTTACAGAATAGCCTTTGCCACTACCTATGTTGAAAGGCATTTCTGCTTTTATATTAGTGTTCATAGCACATATATTTGCTCTAGCAACATCATAAGAATGAATAAAGTCTCTTGTCTGTGTACCGTCATTTACAACATTAAAAGGTTTTTTATCACGATATGCTTGCAAAAACACACTTAAAACACTTTTATATGCTCCTGTATGCGCCATTCTACAACCGTAAACATTGAAGTATCTTAAACAGACCGTGCTTATATCATATATATTAGAGTATAATTTGCAATATTCTTCCCCTTGGTATTTATTTAAAGCATAAGGACTTAAAGGTTTTACTGTTTCATTTTCGTTTGTAGGGGTTTTATTTGTGGTTCCATAGCAAGAAGCAGAACCACTATAAACAAATTTAATAGAATGTTTTCTTGACACTTCTAACATTTTGATTGTAGATATTAAATTGGCATTTATAGTTTGAATAGGTTTTTCTATAGAAGATTGTACATTAGGCAGTGCCGCCATGTGAAAAATACCATCAGCATCTTCACAAATTCTATTTAATTCTTGAGGTAAGGCCATAGCAATATCTTTATATATAAAAGATTCACAGGCTTTTTCGCTAAGATTATCCATATTACCAGTAGAAAGATTATCAATGATAATGACTTCATGATTTTCAGATAATAGTAAATCTACTAAATTAGAGCCTATAAATCCAGCACCACCTGTTACAACATATTTCATTGAACACAATCCTCATGAGGTAAAACTACTGAACAATAACATTGGTACTCATCACAATATGGACATTTTGGCCCCGGTTCTTCATAACCCCAAGCATTACAATATGGAGTAAAACTTTCTGCACCTGTATCTATACATACTAATAATTTTCTGCGTCCTCTTTTAATATAACCAATATTTGTCCAATGGCAATCCCAAAACTTTAGTCCTGTTTTATCTCTTATATTATCCACAAGGGATTGTAGTTTATTATAAGGGGTATCGTCTACATCAACAAGCATAGCCTTCTCTGTCACATATCCCCAAGAGGTCACAGTTTCATCTGGAGTCCAATGTTTTAAAAGTTCTGGGTCATAAGAGTATGGTATTTTACACAGGTCTGTGGCGATTCTCGGAGCAAGATTAAATTCGGCTAATTTTAGCTGATTGTCTATAGATTCTAATGCTCTGTTTTTTGTTTTAAAACTTTTAAATCCTAAATTGTCTTCTCCTCTGATGGGCATAAAATCACAATACCCACCAGAGTCGCACCAACTCATATCTACCAAATAATCATTATTAATCATTTTACCAAGCTAAATATTAGTTACTATTAACTTCTCCACCTGCTCTTGTAATTAAAGCAGCAAAAACTCCGAGATCAACATTCTCATTAATAGTTCGGACTGAACCATCAGCATAACAAGCATTCATAATACCGGGATGAAAACTAAATGCTTCACCATTATTAGTAACTCCAAAAGGAATATTACCAGCACAATTCTTACACTTGTCTCCATTACTATCCATACCATCTAACTTAAATGGCCCCACACTATCTGCCCATCCAATACACTGGTTAGTATCACCAGTAGGAGTTCTACCATTATTAGTGTCAGCCTTATAAGTATCAGGTCTGCTTCCACACTCTATAATTAAAAGAGTATTAGAAAATCCATCTCTGATATGAGCATCTCTAGTTACGGCATCTTTAATTAGACATCCTTCGTTTCTATCCTTTGCTGCATAAATATCGGAAGCAGCAGGAAACACTTTGCTCTTAACACCTGTAAAGGTTTCATAGTCTGTATATCCTAGATTATTCGGATTCATACTTATAGCAGCACTATCGTCATCTCTACTAGGCCCATCAACATTAGCATAACCACCGGCAGCAGGTAACGCAGAAGGACATTTAAATGAAGAAGGTGCAAAAGAAATAGCTTGAGTATTCTCCCACCAGTTTTTATTAAAGTCATATATGTCTGCAACATTTCCCGCTTCCATTTGAGAAAGCACAAATGCTCTCCAACTATGTTCTGTGCCAGAACGATTACCTGTGCTAGATTTTCCAGCAGAGTCAATCGTCCAAGAAGCAGCAGGAAAACATCTTTGTGAATCCATACTATTGTGCATAGCTAAACCTTGTTGCTTTAAATTATTAGAACAGGAGATTCTTCGTGCTGCCTCTCTTGCGGATTGAACAGCAGGTAATAATAATCCTACTAAAACGCCGATGATTGCAATAACTACCAGTAATTCGATGAGAGTAAAACCTTTGCGATTTTTCATTATAAATTCCTCTTATGTGGGGAAGTATAGGCGGGAGGGTAACAACTTATGAAACCCCTAAGTCTTATCATACCCATTGTCGAATAAAAAATCAAGTTCGGCATTGTTAGTATTTTGTTAAAATTAATAAGAATAGATATCTACCTTAGAACCAGTCAATTCTGATATAAATGTCGTTGCTTCTTTGATATCGTAATAGTCTCCTATTGCTTTTCTTGCTTTATGATAGTCTTTCTTGTATACGGCAAAGATTCTATAGAATGGCTCATCTAAACCAAACTCATCAGTATCTAAAAAGTCTTCTGCTGTTCTCAGCTGTTCTATAATAGTCCCTCCATTATAGTCATTCATTTCTCGACAAGTAATAATTTCAAAACCTCTTATTACAGATTTGTCATTTGTATTTGGCGCAAAGGCATTACACAGTCTGTTTGGTCGCGTCATTATTTTCTTGTTCCTGTTGTTTCTGCAATTCTAGTATTTGTGCTTGGGCTTTTTTTAGTTGTCTAAGTCTTTCAGTTTCCAAATATTGAAAATATCCCATAAAAACCTGAGAAGTAATTACGCCCATCCCACCGATGAGCGTAACTACAACACCGCACACAAAGAGTGCGAAATCATCCATTAAAATAACTTCCTAATGCTAAAATACTAGGAACCCATAGGCCCACAAAAATAGCTTGTTCGTGAGCCATAGCTGTGCTGCCAAGGAACCAAAGAGAAACACTCAAAACAAAACTGCCAAAAGCAGCAACAATAAATAACCCTTTACTATTCATTATCAACCTTTCAAAGTTTAAAATTAAAAAATTTAACAGTAGGGCTGGTCGGACTCGAACCGACACTGTACGGATTTTAAGTCCGTTTTCTCTGCCTATTGGAATACAGCCCCAAATGCTACAAGATGATGGTTTGAATTTAAATCTAATTAAATAACATTGTAAATCTTGTAACACTACTAATTCTAAGAATTAGCATGATGGGACTTTAGCCTTTTGACAATCTCTACCATTTCTGCTTCTCTGTCTATAGTATGCTCTGGCTTTTTTCTTTCCATCTTCGGCAATTCAATCCCTTTAGGTGCAAGAGTTGCTTTTACCCTAGAATACCTTGCCATTGTTGTAGTGATCTTTTGTCCCGTCTTTTCAGCAATTTCTGCATAAGTCCTGCTAGAAAAAACTGCTTCTAGGAATTGTTCATCACCACATCTAACTCTATGGGTCTTATTGTCCATAATTTATCCTCCAAAAACAAACCAAAAGATTCGGCTCAGTTATCACTGATACTACCTTGTCCTATTTCTTTTATTATACAATATGTTATCGTCTAAGTCAACCACTAAACTTGAATTTATTTCTGATTCTTATTTAACCAGCTTTTGTAACTAGACAAACTAAATCCTTCTTTCCTGTCCTGTATCTTACCATCATCATCAAAGATGAACGATGTTGGTACAACCCTAACTTTTAATTTATCTTTTAAATGTGGGTTTTCATCAATGTCTAAAATCTGTATGTCTTTTAAATATTTAATTTCTTTAGGGTCTGATTGTAAAAACTTCTTTAGTTTAACACAACTAGGACACCAATCCGCACTTAATATAATTAGTTCTTTAGCAGATACGGATGTTGTTAATAATACAAATAATAATAGGCTAAATAGTATTTTCATTAGAGTCTTTTTTAATAGGAAGGATTATGGCAAGTAGTAGATAAATCCACAACAATATACTTCCTGTTGCGAATGTTCCTACAATCGCTAAGATTCTTAATATACTAGCGTCGATACCTGTAGAGTTTGCAAGTCCAGCACAAACCCCAAATACCATTCCGTTTTTCTTGTCTTTACTTAGTTTCATTATTTTCAACCTTTACTGTAGTTGTTGCGATAATGCGTTCAGCATCGTACATTGAATATCCCATAACGTAAAATAAATATTCTTTAGTTAGCATTAGTTAATTCCTTTTGTGCTTCTATTTCGTATTTTAATATCTCTTGCTCGGCAGAAACGGTTTTCTCAATATTTTTTAATTGTTTTAAAGCATTTTCAATAGTCATTTTATATTCACAATTTTTTGTTTTTGTAGCCATACTAATCTCCAAGTAAATGTATGATAAATGAATGCCTTTACTTAATACACCTATTTTTTGTCTTTAGTCATTCTTAAAAGAAACCATGCTACACTTAAATCTATTACTACTACTATCCACCATACGCTTAATACTTCCAGTAAAGTATGATTCATTTTTTTTTCTTCCTAAAAACTTTGTCATAATTCTCAGACCACTGTTTATATGATACACTTTTCGGCCTATTTGTATCACCTTTACCATTTTGATTCTTGACCATTTAATCCTCCAGAACATAAGACCAGTACCTACTATCATTTTTTTCCTGTAAAGCATCCCAATAAACACATCTGGCAATATAAGATGGTACTTTAAGTTTGCCACAATTTACACTCCAATGCTGTTCCATCCTTTTATATTTTTGTGTGCCTTGTTTGCTTTTATTATATGTAAGATGTTCCATGCTGTAAAGTCTTAATTGATGTACGTCACCACATAAAACTCTAGCAAAGTTTGGATGAATCATTTCTAATGCAAAAGATACCTTAGCCATACCAAGACCAACAACCCTATTAACAATATCATCCCGCTTCTTTACATGATACTTTTTTGTTGTCAAATAAAAGTCTGTAGGTTTGGCCCAGAATTGTGTTGCAAAATCCCAGATGTATTTAGTCCTGTTATTATGTAGGCCCACTCCTGAATTAGCTAGTTTGCTCAGTAGAGCATCCTTGTCATCTACCCATTCTTTATAATTTTTGATTGCTTCATATCCACGACAATTACCTTGCCACGAAGTATGAACCGAACAGTATGCAAAAAGATAACGGCGAAAACGATCACCGTCTGTTTGTGGTGCAACAGTTTCCCAGTAATCTTTGTATGATTGTACTTTCTCTACTGGAAAGGTTTGAAAGAAGTCGTCTGCCTTAAATCGACAATATGTAGTTTTCTTCTCGGGTTTAGTTTCTAATGTAATTGCCATAATAGTCTCCAAAAGTTTTCCAAAAGCGATACTATCAATTCTATACTATTGTTATCGTCTTGTCAAGTGGTTAACTTGAATTATTCTAAAACTGTATTGTATAGCTTGTGTTGTATATGTTTATAGTCTTGGAGAAAATCTGTAGGATTGGTAAAGTTATCTGCTACAGACATATTATATATGGATTGTTTCTCTATTGGGTCTTTGTCTTTTATGGGAATAGTATGATGAATATGGTTGTCAAATAAAAGATTTTGTATATATAAGTATTTGTTTTTCGCAGAAGACACATCTTCGTATTTTAAAACGAACTTAGGTTTATTAATTTTATTAAATAGTCTTAAATGTTTCCTATAGGTATTTATTTTTCTTTCGTAGTATATTCTATATTTTTCTGTATCCCATTGTATTTTATGTATTTTATTTTTATCAAAATTTTTATTCAAGCTGTTCCATATATTTGTGTCCATTGCCCTTTCATAGCTAATAAAAGTTTCCAATAAATTATGTCTGTAAAGAAGAACTACTGCGTCAAACATATCAAGCAATTCTTCAATATCTATATTTTGTTTATCGAAATGTGAATTAAAAATCTTCAAACAGATATTTTGTTTATTAAATTTTAAGAATAACTTTAAACTATCTATATCTACAAAGTTACTAATCTGATTTGGCAAATCAAATACAGATAGTTTATATAACATATCTTTATAATCATTTACTCCTAAGATATATCTTTTATCTACATATTCAGATAGTCTATTTAAATGCTGAGAAATATGTTTATATCCACTACCAAAAAACTCCGCAAGATTTATGGTATTTGAATTACTAGAAATAATACGACATAATAAAGCACTACCTGTTCTTGGTTCAGCTAATATTAAAATGTTTTTACTGCTCATATAACTTTGTCTTTATAAAATTCTACTCTCTTATAGTCAGTATGAGGATTGTGATATACAGGAATTATGTTATCTGTGAAAGGCATAAATTTTCTTGTTAATCCCTTTTCTTGTAGTCTATTATATAAATTAGAATCTTCTGCACCATAATTAGTATAGCTTTCATTATACATGCCAACATCTAATATGTGTTGTTTTTTGCAAATTAGTAATCCATTTAAATATTTTAAAAACCCTAGATTTGTTACATCTGTCCATTTGGATGATCCTGTCATAAATTCTGTGTCCCAATTAATATCAAGCCATTCATTTAGTTGATAGTAACCATTAAAAACATAATCTACATCTGCTTTAATAATATATTCATGGTTTGTATTATTAATAGATTCATTAATAACTTTAGAGATATGATAGTTTTGTTTGTCTTTATATTGTATTAGTTTAATTTTACTGCTTAAAGATTTTAAGTAATTAGCATCTAAATCGTCTGAGTCCCAATCAATTATCACAATCTCTTTAATAGCCTTTTGATTTATCCATGATTGTATACTAATCTTTAATTGATTAAATCTATTTTTAACACCAACAAGCAACGATAAGTTGGGTAGATTATAGTTATTAAAAACAGGCTTAGTTATTGTAAGTTGATTTTTTTTATATACATACCAATGAAAATACAATCTGTGTTTATCATCTATTCCATTCTGTTTACATACTGGTTGATAAAAATCTTTTACTTCTGAGTATTTTTTTTGGTATGCGATCTCATCAAAATTCTCATCTACTGTAAAAACTTCATAAAATTTAATTATGTCTGATATTTTTCTAAATATCATAATAGTATTATGAAACCATTCGTGCGTAGTATTTTTTCTAAGTTTATTTTCAGCATCAACATCATTGATATAGCCTAATTCTGCTAATTGATTTTTAATATATTCGTTTGATCTACAGTTAACATGGCCTAAACCGTCTTGGTCTTTTATAGCCCAACTTAAAACAATACCCTCTTTGGAGTGTTTACATAAACTTTTAATAAAAGTATCAAAATATTTTTCTGGTATATGCTCTCCAACTTCTAGTGATAATACCCAATCATATTGTTTATTTAAATCAAAATCTATAGCGAGATCAAGAACATCACACATACCATTTGTTTTAATCTTAGTGTCTGGACTCCCATCATAGCAATCTGTAGGTATATTGTTGTCATTTAAAAACTTAGCATAGTAACCTCTGCCACAACCAAAATCTACAACACTTGTTGCATTTTCTTTTTTGAAGAAATCTAATAATGATTCTTGTAATAATTCATCATGTTTGTGGTCTTGTTCGTCAATATCAAACCACCACCCATGTTCATTAATGTTAGTCATTTTGCATCTATAAATTTAATTGAACTATGTTTACTTAAACTATAATCATATATAGCTTTGTTTTTAAAATAAGAATTTGGATATAAATCAACAGGTTTATTTAAAAGCAATCCCGCAATCGCTATATGCAATCTGTTTGTATTGATTTTACTAAAGAGAGATAATGCGTTTAAAAATGTATATGTGCAATATTTAATATCATATCTATTACTTGTGTTATTGCCTGTTCTACAAAGAATACTATAGTCTTTATTATTATATGGGATGCGAATATCGGTTTGTTCATTGTCTGTTCTAAAACAATTAGCTTCTTTTATCATGTCCCTATTTAAAAAACTTTTAGGTATATTAGTAGATAATGCCAAATCATCAGCTAAAAATATATTTTTTATATTCTTGTAATGATTTAATACATAGTTGTATGAGATTGTATCTCTACATATAATTTCAGTATCTCTACTCATTTGAGATATAAAATCATCATATATGGTATGTGGCAATATTACTATTTTGTTTTTGTTGTGATTGTTTAATAAAAACCTTTTGCTTTTTTGGTATGGAGACACCAAACTTCCTCCACCTCCAAAAAAAATAATTTTATCAGTAAAACTATCTTCATAAGAACCTATAGTATATTTAATCTTTAAACTATCTAATATTTGGAGAGTAGCATAAGCTATTAAAGAATCTCCAGCACTACCTCTGTTGGGTATAAAATAAATATGTTCATCTTTATATTTTTTAAGATAGTCTTTTATAATTATTTGGCTCATACTATACTGTCCTCATGTCTCCATGTAGTATTTTAAATGTTGGAAATCTAAGACTGATACCTCCCTCCTGATTCTTAGTCTCTTCAAAATACTGAACAGTTATAATTTTGCCCAAGATACCATCAGGATTTTTATAAAAGTCTTGTCTCTGTTCTATAGTAAAGCCACTACCTACTCTGACAATATTATCTTTATGCTTAATCATTACGGCAGAAAGCATATCCTCTTCACATTCTTTTCCATTTATCGTTAGAGGAAACGATCCCATTTCTGTATCTATAACCTCATATTCTGCATCATGGAAGGTTTTTACTTTAAGTAAATCTTTACTACGCTTACCTTTATACTGAACATTCTTGCGGAGCATAACGCCTTCCCAACCTTCATCGTCTGCTTTGGATACCCACTGTTGGAAGTGGTCATCATCTTCTACTATCTCCATTTCTAATGCAGACAGACAGGGGCATTCATTATCTTCCATAGTAAACAATAGTTCTTTATATCTTTGATAGAGATTGTCATTACTCTTCTTTGCTTTAAACTCATCTTGAGTCATCATGTCAAAGATTTTATAAGAAGGATTCTCAATAGTATGATCTTTCTTACGAAGTTGTTTCATAATCCCCTGAAAGTCTTCATTACCATCTTCGTCGATTAAACAGAGTTCTCCGTCAAACACAACATCAGATAAACCAAGACTTGCAATCCCATCGGCAACAACACCCAAGGTAGTAAATTCTTTGCCTGTTCGGGAGTAGAAAGTAGTATTGCCAAAATGATCAACAATAACCAAACATCTAACCCCATCAAGTTTACGAGATACGAACCATTCATCTTTCCACTCCACTAATTTAGGTTGATATTTTTCTGCAAGAGCAACACTGAACTCTGGAATAAAATCGGGTATAACTTTATTAATAAGTTTAACACCAACCTTAGTCTTTAGGTCTTTATCTAAGATGCAATGTACAAGTTCTTCTTGTTCTGGATGTTTATTAATATAAGCATTTACAATTCTAATAGCATCATGTCCTGTGAATCTTCTGTTGTTTAAGTCACTGAACATTTGACACAAACCATATCCCGGTTCACAATCTCCGAAGAATAAGTCTGGTCGTTTCTTAACTTGGTTGCTTGTCAAGCCATACATGAGATAGTCATTATGTGCTAGATTCAGTATGCTTCTAGCATGAAGTTGATCTCCGTTATCTTCCTCTTTACCTGCTTTGCAATACTTAGCAATAATTTCTTGCTTGGCATTTGTGCCGCTGTTGTTACGCAGTTCGTTGACCATAGCCATAACATATTCTGTGCTATTCATTATAATATCCTGTGTCCTGTGATTCCTGTCTCTTACAGTATATACTACTTATCGGAAGTTGTCAATCAAAATCTTTACTCTAATCGCCAGTGAATAATTCTTGTATAGATTCTATTTTTGATGACAAAATTTCTTTTTGAAGTTGGGCAGTTTTTTGTTCTGCTTTTAGATCATCTATATCTTGTTGTGCTATAGTATTTCTTACTAACTTATTAGCATGTTCATATCTTTGTATTTTTTTTGCTAGATTCTGTTCTACAATTTCTTGTTGTTTTAATTCTAGTTTTAGAATTTTTAATTCTGTGTCTTTACTCATTATTTTAATTCCTTAGACCTGTAGTAGTATACTATTTTTTTAAATGCTTCTACTCTATTTTTAAGAGATAGGTATTCGTTTTGATCTGTAAAAACATTGTTTAACTGATTTGTAATTTTAGAACCAATAAAAGAAAAGTATGCGGGGATAATGGAATGAAGAATTAATAAACACCCCGCTATTATACATTTAAAACCATAACCTGAAGCAAATCTGAAATGCTCCCAATATGTCATGTCATTTTCTCTCAAATGCTGTTTAGATTTTTTAAACATCAGATGTGTCTCCAAGTTATAGTGATGCTGCAACACTATTACTATACACCTTATGTTTCAATAAATTTTATATATCTCCAATGAATTGTGTGATGTAAATCAAAATTTTCAGAAAAAAAATATATGTTCATAGATTGAAAAGCGGCAGAATCTTTTTTTATCTCTGGTTCAATTACTTCAATTTCAATATGTGTAAACATAAATGTGGTATGAAAATATGTTATAGTCTTTGGTCTGCCATCTATTAAAAATCTAAGTATCTGATTGTGCCGAAATAATTCAACACTGTTTAAGATTAATAATAACGATAATAGGATTACTTTAGTTTTCATAAGTGGAGGCGAGGGGAGTCGAACCCCTGTCCAGTATAAATTCCATATAAACTTCTACATCGTTAGTCTGTTGTTATTAATACTACAGACAAAACTATCAGTCTTTCCTGCGTCAAAGCGATTACGCTTATCGACCTTCTTAGTTCAGGTAGGACAACCCTATCCGATTATCGGAGTCAGCATAATTGGGTAAAAAGGTTTATACAACCCCTCTCACCTAAGCGGCGAGTGCTAATACAGAAGTATCGGCAATTAAAATCTTGATCTATTTTTAAACTGGCCTTTAGATCAACCAGTCGATGCGATCTATACTTCTATCTATCTGTCGATACCAGTACGCCCCCTTATATAAATCTAATACCTTTCGGCGGTTTAGTAAAAACTTCAATGTTCTGTCTAATTATAACAGGTTGTAATTCTTTTTCAAGTCTTTTTATTTGTGATTGTTGTACAAAATTAGTAGCTATACTAATCATCAACAAACCCCATAGTATCCATGTTGCAGGATGTATCTTATCCATATTTACACACTTTGGTCAAAATGAGTCCTGTTTACTATATTAAATTCTGCACATCTACTCATATCTTTTAAAGATGTTGATCCTATATATGAGCAAGCACTTCTTAAACCTCCCAGAATATCTTCTATAACAATAGAAGCATCACCTTTATATTTAATTTCTTTTACTCTTCCTTCGCTTGCCCTGTAGTCTTTTATTCCACCATATTTCTTCTGTGCAGCATGTGATGCCATGCCGTAAAATTTTAAAGATTTTTTAATATCATGATAATATTCCCAATCTCCTTCGCATTGATCTGTACCAGCAAGCATACCTCCAAGCATAACAAAATCAGCACCAGCAGCAAAAGCCTTGCATACATCTGAAGAAGTTCTGCATCCACCATCAGCACATATTAAACCCAACCTACTTTGTCCTGCCCTTAAACCATGTGCAGCATGAGAGCATTCTATTATAGCTGATAGTTGTGGATAGCCTACTCCTGTTTTAAGTCTTGTGGTACATGCACTTCCCGGCCCAATGCCTACTTTTACAATATCAACTCCACCATGTAGTATTATTTCTTGAACCATTTCTGGAGTACAAACATTGCCCGCCATAATGATAGTCCGTTGACCAAAATTTTCTCTAATTTTTCTACAGAAATTTACAAAGTCATCAGTATATCCGTTGGCAACATCAATACAAATGTTTGGAACCTCATTAGTCTCATCACAAAAATATTTTAATTTATCATAATCATTTTGCTTTATACCTATACTGTACCATTGATGATCGTAATTATTAATAATATTAGCGTACTGATTCTTTTCGTAATGCTTATGAAGGCATGTAGGCATTCTATATTTAGATAAAACATTAGACATTGCAACTGTGCCTGTTGTGTCCATGTTGGCAGCAAATATTGGTATATTATTCCACTTTTGTATAGAGTGGTAGAATGAAAAGTTTCTGTTTAATTCTACTTCTTTTCTTGATGCTGTTCTACTTCTTTGTGGGACGAGTAACACATCATCAAAGTCTAGCTTGGGATCATAATTAATTTTCATCTTCTGTTTCTTTCAATGTTAAATTTTCTACATCTAAATCAGAAATATTTTTACCATACCAAACTATGCCTTCTAAATTATAATTACTCGTAAAACTTGTAGAGTCTGTTTCAGAAATAAGTTCTTGTTTTTTATTCATAGATATTGTACTCCTAGGTCTCTTTCACATAAGCTACTATCTTTTCTATATGCACATTTGTCTTTAAAAAAACAATAAACTCCCAAGCATTTTGATCTTGGACAATCTTGTTTAATAGTATCAATAATATGTTTAATGGTTTTACCACTACATATTAGATCGTCGATAATTATATACTTATTAGGTATTGGCCCTTCATATTGAAATGGAGAATATCTTTTTTCTTTCTTCTTTCTTACGACAAGCATATTCTTTTTTAATAACTCTGATATTTGTGGAACAACTAACAATCCGCTAGTACCACAACAAGCTATAGTGTCAAAATTAATATCAAGACATTTAAGATCAGTAATAGATTGAAAAATAATCTTATTTCTAATTTTATGATTTAATAAAAGTGTTGTATGGTCACAACCCTGTAACCATTTACCATCTTCTGTTCTTCTATTTATAAGTTGTTCTGCGAAAGCCGTTGTCATTATAAACCAGTATGCTTAGAGTAGTTGTAATATTCTTTAAATCCTGTTGAAACAGCACCAGTAATAGTATCATCACCAATAGTCCTACGAATATGTGATTGAGCGTCAGGATTATTTAATAAATATGGTGGATAAGAATTTAGATAAGGACAATAATGTGTCACTAAACTTGTTCTGGTTAAGCTGTTATTATTATTAGTCCCACCATGCAACAAACCGCTATGCCAGAATAAAACATCTCCTGCCTTACCATAAAATTTTTCTGTTGCAAGACCAGCATTTTCAGCTTTCTTCACTAATGTATCACTATATATATTTATCTCTTGTTTTGTAAAGTTCCAAATTGAACCATCTTTAAATCTGTGAGGGGTTAATTTATGAGATTTAGGATAATAAATAAGTTCACCGCTGTTTTCTTTAACGTCTTCTAATGCAATCCAACTTGCAATAAAGTTTCCTATACTATTTACTCTTACAAATGTTCTATCATCATGTATAGTCTGTCCAGAACCTTTAATAAAGGATAAAGACTGAAATGCTAATGGTAAAGCATTTCCAAACATAGCGTTTAAAAAGTTTCTTATTGGACGACTAAATATTGCTTTCTGCGTTTTACGATCAAAGTAATGAGTATCTAATATTTTCATCTCGGCATTAAAATATTTTGTTGCCTTTGTAGAAAACTGTTCAAAGACTTTTTCACCACCACAATAGTAATTACAATATGCTTTGTTGTCATATCCTGTGAGTATATTTCTTTTTAAATACTTTACTATATCTTGTGGTACTGCGTTTTTAATAATAACATAACCATCTTCTAAAAACTTGCTTATATATTCTCTTGTATCCTTATCTACATTTTTTGGTATATAAGGACAATGAATATCTATTGGAAGAGTAGAAAGTTCTTTGTGCCATTCATATTTCATTTTCTTTTCCTTAGTACCCCCAATAGGACTCGAACCTATAACATACGGTTTAAAAGACCGCTACTCTACCGATTGAGTTATAGGGGCATATAGCAGATAACGTTGTGAATTATAATTAAATATAATGACGTACTAAATCTGCTACAAATAGGGCGTGGAGGAGTTGAACCTCCCTATGATTACCTTATAAGAGTAACGGATGCCACCGGCTTACCTTACGCCCCTTAAAATAATAGTAGAATGACAAACCTAATCATTGATTGATAACTTATTGAATATTAAATAAATAATATAAAGCGGTGAATCAATCCCTATTGTGTATGGTTTTAAATTAGGCTACTATGTATTTTTATTATTAACGTGTACTGACCGTACTGCGCTTTGTCTTACGAATAAGACCATAACGTGTTTCGCCATTACGCCCTGTGCTACGAACAACATTAAATCCACTTTTAGTAACAATCGGTTTGATGTCACTAATTGTTGCCCTAAGATTACCTACCTCAAACATTGAGTAGGCACTGTCTTGACTAAGAGTTCTACCTCTAGTCAAATAATTAATTACCTTATCCTGCTTTGTCATATTAGACCTTTCAGAAGTATGTGGTTAAAATTTCCAAAAAGATTCTAGTCAACCACAACAAGACTAAAAACTTTTATATTAATTCTCGGCATCTTCCTCATAATAGTCTGGTAATGATGGAATGTCAAGCCTTTCTTTGTTATCGTTAATCCAAAACTCCATTTCTTCAAGTTTATCGTCCCATCCACATTCTATATGTCCCGCTGCCGCCATTTTGCATAATGCTGATTGATACAGAATAACTCTTACCTCATCAAGAATATCTCCAAAGTTTTCGTCACAGATTATATGGTATCCTTCTTCGTCTGTTCCTGATGATAAATTTTCTATAATTGTTTTAACCTGTATAAGATTTATGAAATGATCAAGGTTTTCTGTATATAAATCGTCAGAAGTTAAACTCATAGCAGCTTGTTCTCTAATTGTTTTAGAGAATCCATCAATATCAATTATGCTGTATTGTTTCATTTTTCTTTTACTCTGGGGTTTTTAGATTGCAATTTAGCAAGCCTGTGTTTGGTTCTCCAAACTCCGGTTAATTTATTTTGTTCATCTTTTCCCATCCAGATATGACAGAAGCCTCCTTCTTTTGTTCCGTAAGCTATGATGCCGTTCTTGTCAAGACCCATCACAGTAAACTTGCCTCTGCATCCCATAGGAATAAACTCTCCGTCTACAACAGAGTATGGGCCTCCTGTAGCCTTGATTCTGTCACCCTTTTCTAATTCCTTCCAGTCGAACTTTCTAATCATCTTAGTTGTTTTCCGTTCTTTACTTTGAACAGCAAACATAAAAGGATGTTGACATTCTGGACACATATATGCTCTTGGGCCGCACTGATGTCCACACTTCTCGCAAGTTTTTTTACCTTTAGGCATATAATCAATCTCCTGTGAAATAAACTGATACTACCAGTATAACATAATTATCGGCAATGTCAACGATTAACTTTAGCATCATCTCTCTCTATTTGTTTTCTTAGTTCGATTAAGTCCTTGTCTGTCCACATTTGATATATAAGATAAAAATCTATAGGTTTCCATTCTTGTACGAATTTTTTTGGTTTTGATTGCTTTACTAAATTTTCTTGTTTAATCTTTGTGTCTTGATTGCTTAGGTAAAACATACATAATATTACTACTATAGATAAGAAGGTCTGATATTTATATTTAATATTCATAAATACCATCCTTTTAATATATTTGCTACTATAAAAAAGTTAGTAACAATAGCCTGTATTACAAGCATAGTTCTTATAAAGGCAATACCATCACTTTGCCTATCGCTTGTTCCAGATTTTTCTCCCAGTGCTTTACACCAGATTTTCCAAATATTCATGGGCCAACATTTATCCATATTAAACTTTGTACTACAATAATACCAATTAGTGCTAATACAACAAACAAAAAAATTTTTATGTTATCTTTATTCATTATTTCTACCTCCTTTAGGTAAAAATATGGGTTTGAAATTATCTCCCCCATTTAAAATTATCTGGTATATCTTTTACAACAATACCACATTCCATATTTACTCTGAGCATATCCAACATCTACTACAGACATGCCGCTATTACTGTAGCAACAATTTTTATATGCAGCATCCTGTGTCCAACCACTACCACAACCTTCATAAGTATTATGATGTCCACCATAATGGGAAACACAATTTCTTGATGCCATTGTATTCGCCACTCCTTGTGCAGAAGTGTTATCTACTGGCGTAGAATATGTATACTTATAAGTCGTATTAGTTTTCTTCCTACTTCTTCTAGCCTCACAAACATTTGTCAATAATGTGATAGCAATTAATAGTAATAATATCTTTTTCATAAATTTCCTCCTTGAAATAAATGGGGATTGATGTTATCGCACCCCGTAAAATTACTTACAGTCGCAAGAGTTTCCGTTGCAAATTGTTCTACTAAAACTTCTTGAACGAAGAACCTTGCTACAACCATCTGTAACAGTCCAGCTTCTTGAGTATGTACTGCCAGTTTTATCTGAAGCACAATCTGTAGAACGAACAAAATACCTTCTGCCAAATAAGCCTCTGCGAACCCTACAGTTGCTACTGCTACAACTATCACAATCAGTTGAGGCAACCGCTACTGGTTCTGGTGCTACTGGTGCTTCACCAGCAAATGCAGAAACACTAATTACCGAAAACAATACTGCTAAAAATAATCTCATATTTTCTCCTTAAAAACTAAACTAACTCAGGTATTATGAACATATCATAATTTAAACCTTTGCATCCTTGCTATTTAATTTAAGACAAACTCTAACTGTTTTTCTTTGTTCTTTGTTTTAATAGGTTCTTTTGCTACTAAATTTAAAGCCTGTTGATGCTTTTCAATATTAGCATCTCTTTCTGCAATCATTAATGGTTTACAAATTTGAAATAATTTCCTGATTGCATTGACGTATATTATTCTCCAATGTCTAAATGCGGCATCTTGTTCTGGAGTAAATGTTCCTCTATGAAAATAAGTGCGGCCCTTTCTTAATGATACACTATGTTCTTCTTTTGCTGTTGTAGCAACCCACGATCTCATACCGTGATAATAAATATTGCTACGAATAACACCACCACGAAAATGAAAAGGAGTCATACAAAATATAAATCTTTTTACCCATGCCCAACCAGCAAAGTCTTGCGTACTAGGTCTGTATCTATAATTACCTTCGTGATCCATTAATGTAATAAGAACGGAGTATATTTGTGCTATGCTCAAGCCTGACTGCCATGCAGTATGTTTGCCTTTGTTGGGGTCTTTTTTTCCAATAGAAGTTAAATACAACTTACCTACAGCATTTGATCTAGTGTCTAATGTAAGTCCAAATATATCTCTTTGGTAATCATCAAGTTGGTCATATATGTAATCTACATTATTTAAAAAGAAATTCAAAACTCCATCATTAGGGATTCTATATTGATCCATTGGCAATACATATCCAGACTCATGTTCTTCTTGTGTTTCTGAACTAAATTTTCTGGCATAGTTTGCAATTATGTTTGTATAATCTTTAAAATCCCACGCTTCTTGTATCTTAGGATTAATTTTGTATAAATTTTCTGCACTAGGAGGATTTGCTAAAGATATTTCTGGGAAATCTAATAGAAGATGATAAATAGATATGGGGTCTCTCATATCATGTTTTATCTTGTCTCTTTTGATGCCGGGGAAAAGGTTTTTACCAAAAGCATGTTCCAATGCTCTAGGGGTTGATTTCTGTGGAAAAAGTTTTAGATCAATATTTCTTGATTTGCATTTAGCATATAGGCTAATTAGTTGAGGTGCTTCAAGTGGTTGAGATAATGAGAGTTCTTTTCTTGCATAGCCTAAATGAGCATACTCAGAAATTAAACAAGAATTTCTAGGCATATTTTGTACTAATTGAATGATCTCTTTTGTCTTAATTTTAACTGTAGGTTTGCCATTATGAGAATATGTGGCATGATTTTGTCCACAGTCTAATACAAATACATCATCATATATACTAATATCCATAATTTATAGTCCTGTTTGATTCATTAGTTTCACGTATGCTTAAACAGCCAATGCAGAATAAGAACATAAGTTATTATAACAATCATGTAGTTGCCGAACAAGATTAAGATCATCATAAAATATTATTTTTTAATATTCTCTTCTTGTAGCTTTTCCATCCATCTTTTTTTTGAATCTTTACATTTTTCTATAAAGTTCCAAAATGTCTGTTCTTTTCCTTCTGTTTTATTATAAACATCATCTTGCATAGATTCTGGATATATCCCTTCTCTTTCTTGTTCTAAAGAAGGCATAGGTATTTGCTTTACTTGTTTGGCTTGTGGAGTCGATGGGTCAAGAGGTATTTTTTTTGGTTCTTTCATTTTTTGATCTCCTATTTAGATGCTAATAAATATAAACCAATATTTGAAAAACTATATCCCAAATAGGCGATACCCATACCGGCATTGCCTTTATATATTTGTTCTAAACTAACATAAAGATAAATTAATCCAGTAACAATTATTAACCAACTACTCATGCTGGGACACCTTCTAAAAATTGTGCTATTGCTTTGTCTTTCTTTTTAAGTTCCATGTCAATATCAAAATCTAAATCATATATATAGAAGTCTTGTTCTGCATATTCGGCATGTTTTCTTGGGTTGTTGCCGGGAGCCGATTCTGAATAATGAAATAAAGGAGTATGATTTTGCCATGTGTCATAGCATAAATGTATTGCTTCTTCTTCTGTCAGTCCGTCTGAATGACAGGAGTGATGTAAATAGTCGAAGGTGATTGGTATATTGGTTTTTGGATAAAAATCTTCTATAAGTTGTTTTACAGACCAGCAATTAAGTTTATCGTCATTTTCAATAACAAGACGGTGACGACAATTATCGCTAAGTCTATTAAAATTTTGTATAAATCTTTCCACAACTTCATCGTTACTTCCTTGTCGATTATTAATGTGTAAATTCATCGGACAATTATAGTCTGCTGAACAACCGATCATGTCAAGAAAGTTGCTATAAAAATTTAACTCTTTAATTGTTCTATCTACTGCTTCTGTATTAATTGATGCAAGAACATTGAACTCGCTAGGGTGGCAGGATACTCGAACACTATTTTGCTGTATAGTATATGCTATGCTATCTATTTCCTCAAGAATCTCGTCATATTGAGGCAGGTCATTAAGAGAAATATTAGCAAGATTATAGGTAATAAGAGGAAAAAGATCACTACTGATCCTATAGCAGTAATTATACTCTGCACAGTGCATAATGGTAGCATTAGTAACCTCCATGTTGTTAAGTATTCTTGAACCTAGTGTAGACAATGCTTCCTGACGATCTAGTTGGCTAAATCGTTTATATGTCATTGTTTGAAACCTAATATTAGGATCAATTTCTTTTAATTGTTCTGAAATGCAGCAAAGTCCAAATCTCATAATATACCTCCAGCACACGATTATAATGTATTATCGGATGCTTGTCAAGAAAACTTTAGGCTGAGTGAAAATACACCAAACCCCATCTGATTGCTCTAGGAATAATACGATGAATCTATATAGTTATAGATGATATTGTGAATCCCTAGAACAATCAATAAGAATGTACAGTCCAAGTAGTTTCAGTAATAAATGCCATCTCTAATGTCTTAGCAAGTTCTTGTCCTAATTTAGTCATCTTTGTCTCAAAAAGGTCATAAGACTCAAACATGATATACAAAACATCAGTCTCTATATCATAACCCGATTCTCTACAACTATTAAAGATTCTTATGCTCCATTCTGGCAAATCATCAGCATCAATATCTGTATGCTCGCAAAATGTTCTAATCATAAAAGCATTACGCTCACGATCATTTTCATAGCCAGATGAGTATTCCCCTTCCTCCATGCTAAGTTCAGCAATAAATGTTTCGATAAATCCATCTTTATTTTTAATCATATTAGCAGCAGCATTTTTATCTATATAATTACTATGCGAAAAGATATTTGTAATTAATTCTCTACAGGCTTTCTTTTTAATTGCATTTCTGCGAAGAAAATCTACCATTGGAACTGCAACAGCACTTTCCGTAAAAATATCACTACCCATTATCCATCAACCTCCTTAGCAAATCTATAGTATAATCTTTCTACTTCTTTTAAATTATAAGAATATGGAGCAACATTGTCTCCATTCTTGTTGTTCCATCTCATGTCTTCATGCAAAGAATCAAGAGCATCAAGAACAATATCCATATCGTTTTCTTCAATAAGATGTCTCATTAAATCTTATCCTTCAATAAGTCTTCGAGAAATTCTTTAGCAACATGATCCGGGTCTTCTTCTACACTTACATCGCACATATCTAATTCACCATCAAAAGCATTTGTATATGCTACTCCTAAATCTCCTAGGATATAATCATCACGCTCATCTTCATCTAACCTTAAATACTCTGTACCTGTAATAATATGTCTGTGAGATTCATTCTCTATGTAATCTCCGATCCATTGAAATCTAATACTGTCAGGGTCAGCCTCAACCCAACCAGCAAATCCTATAATAATTTTACTCATAACCAAAATCCTTTCTTTGTTCCAAGTATATCATAGTTATCGTCAATGTCAAGTAGAATCTTTAGTCCATTCTAATGCTTCTGCTATGATAGGAAATCTAGTGATAAAAATATTTTTACACTTTAAAGCAATATCTTGATGTTCTTTCTGTGTACCATTAGCACTTCGTAATTCAATATAGTGTATCCAATTACGAATACTTCCACTCATATATAGCCTTGTGGGAGTCGCTAAAGGAAGTATGAATCTAGCACATTCTTTCGCTATACCATCTTTAATCATGTCATCATATAGTCCTTTTGCTCTAGCAAAATGCTCTCTTATTTGTCTGTTCCACTTAAATACTGTTTCTTGATCTACATCATCAATACTATTTTGCCTGTTTTTATTATCCTGACTTCTTAAACTAAATACAGGTATCTCTTCTGCTAAATGTGTTGTATCAGCATATCTCTGACTAAATTCTTGAAAAGTAAAACTTCTATGTCTTAATATTTGTGCAGCAATCCCCCTGTTGGTATTAATCTCAAGAGTCATAAATGCCATTTCAAATATAGACCAGTGTTTATGTTTAATGCAATAACCAAGTAGACCAGCAATACTATTATTATCTTGATTGTTTGGGTTGGACACCCTAGCACAGTACGCTATATTTTTCTCTGCTTCTGGGCTAACATTAATCAAAACAACTTTGTTGTTATCATTCGTTGTCATATATTTCGTCCTCTATTTTTTTCCACTGTGGACAATTTTTATACATCTGTTCTGTTTCTTTTTCAGTAAAATTAAAATCTATAAAGCCGCCCAAAGGTTTTACAAGTTTCTCTTTAGTTGGTGCTGATACCTGCTGTATATCTCCTAAAATTTGAGATGCTTCAATACGGTACAATTCTAAAATAAAATCATAAAAGTCTTGTAGTAAAAACTCCATCCTTAAAAACTTAGGATCAATCATATTTTCTGAATAAGACATCAAATACTCATCGGCACTAATCCAATTCTTTTCTTTAACCCATATCTGTATAATAGATTCAATTTCTTTTGGGTCTGTATGATATTTATGATGGTTTTGTAGGAATGGAATATCCCAAGCATACTCTGGTAAAAATATTTTACCTTCGGAACATTTTTGTTTAGCCCAATCATATACTTCTTTAATCTCTATTAATTTCTGATGCTCTATATCTTTGTATTTATATAAGCCTATTGTTGTTGCGTGTATAATATGAGACTTTAAAAATCCTGGTAGCTTTCTAAATCCAATAACATGAGTAAGTTTTTTAGCAAGGTCTGGTAAATGTACTGATGATTGTAGGGGTGTGTTTGGATTAGTAGATAGTTTATGGTAACGTGCCAAAAATGGATCAACAGTATCTTTGTATGGAACTATATTGGTGTGTTTTTGATGATCTGTTAAACTATGTTCAAAAACAATACCACCAAGTTTATAAGTATCTAAAGTTCTATGAATAAGTTTTTGTGTTTTTGTACCTCCTGTTTTAGCAAGATGCCACCACACAAAACTATCTGTTATTATCATTGTCTTTATTCCACCATTTAACTAATCTGTCCCACACAGGCTTAAAGAAAAACAAAACAATATAAGCAACAACTGCTTCTATAGCTTTACCAAAAATAGTAGTCATTGTTATTGATTGTTTTTTAATTGATTTATCATCACCAAGACGATCTTTCATAGTCTATTTCTTTCTGTATTTGTTGTTGTCTATATCTTTCTTGATGTTCTAAATGTTTGTTGTCTGTTATGTCATTATAAATATTCATAGCTATTTTACTCAAGCTATTAGTAGTTCCATTTCTTTCAGGATTTTCTAATAACTTCCACTGATAATTATAAGGATTAGATTCATTTCCAGATTTTTCTCTGTCAACTTTATACCCCTTATCTTTAGCCCATCTTTTTATATTAGTCCAATTCATTCTTTGTAAGCATCTCCCGGTTTATCTTTTTTATAACTTCTAATTTTAGGATCATACTCTCTCGTATCCTTATCATATCTTTTCCATGCTTCCAAGTGTTTCATCGAAGTCATTTGGGATTCTTGTTTTAATTGATGTATCATTTGATACTCTATTAATTTATAAAGATCAGTTATGTGTTGCCATAATACAGGAGGGACTTGTTTTTCAAATGTTGAAATATAGTTTTTAATATCTGGCTGAACACAAGCATACTTTAAAGGTATCTTTTTATCCTTGCTCATCTGTTTATATTGTAGATTGTCTTCAGACGGTTTGGAGGTCATTCTTTAATCTTTCATAAGACTTCAAAGCATCTTGTAAACAAGAGATAAGTTTGAATAGTTCCATACTTTGGGTATTAGTAATGTCTTCAATAGTGTCAAAATGATCTATCATGTAACGAATAATATTATTATATCCCACTTCTTTTGCAAAATCTTTAATATCATTCTTAAAATTAAGATATTCTATTTCTTTTTTATCTTTTTTAGATAAAGCCATATTTTATTTTGTCCTTGAGATAATTTATATCAATCTACCAATTAGATAACCAACTACTGTAGACAAAACAACAATAACAAAACTATTAGTGATATAATTATTCTTGTTTAATTTGTTGATCTTGCTCATCATTTGATGGGAACACTTTCTTAATCAATTCCAATTTAGCATTATTACTTTCGAGAATAGATAAATACTTGTCGAGAACTCCCAAAATATCTGGGTGATCTCCAATGCCTGCGCCTCTGGTCATATATAAATCTATAGTAGCTACAGCCTCGTCTACTTTGGCTTGATACTTAGATTCTAATGCTTTAACAAATCTGTTCATTGTACATCCTTTGCGACATAAGTAAAATTTAAAGTTTGCTGATCATCTGGTATATCTATCTCATCTATAATAGGAGAGTAATAGTCTGGAGGCAAAGGCAAATCATCTCTTTGTAGATGATCATATAACATCCAATGTGTAATATCTTCTGATGTTAATAGTCTGTTTGAACCATGAAATACATTTGGATTACCATGTCTATATTGTTGGTATTGAAAAGTTCCTAAAAACAATTTACCATCTTTAGTAAAGAAATATATTTTACAACCATCTTCTGGATGATCATTCCTTATACTAATCCATTTCCTATTCATAAAACACTCACGCTATAATAGTTAATTTATCTTTGTCTACTCTTGCAAAATAACTGTGGGTAATTCTTTTGGTATTTAAATCCCTAAGTTTATCGTATATATTTGTGTAAATATTAATTCTATATTTATTATCATAAACATTAATAGCTTTACACATCTCAAAATTTTCAGGCTTATCAATTTGTTTAAAAAGTAAACCACACACATCTATCATTGACATATTAAATCTCCTATTTAATAATTAATCGAACAATTATTTGACCAATTACTATTCCGCAAGCAATTTCTAGTATATTAAATATATTCATTATCTTGTATATAAAGGTTGATAATACCATTGTAATTGTGGTCGATATGTAATCTGTCTTTCTTTTCTTAAAAACCAACAACGTCTTTCAATTACCACTGGAACATTATAGTAATAAGGAACCCAACCATAAACTAAACTGGGTGGTTGTGGTATTACATAAGTTGCAGTAGGAATAGGAGTTGTCACCATCATTGGAGGCAAAACAACAGGCGAACCTGCTACCCACTCACCAGTATAACCTATCGAACCCCATAATGCAATCGCTAAAAATAAAAATGTTCTCATAACATTTCCTTCCTTTAAGTTTTAATCTTACTATTTTCCATGTCTCTCATCTCGTCCCTGAGCCTGAAAGCCCTATCAGTATCTCGGCTATTTAGTGTTCCTTCCTTTAGATATTTTTCCATCTCTTCTTGAGTTACAGGTTCTCTAGCCTCATCTTCATAATAATATTCCCAAGGTTTCCATCTAATTCTAACATGATCTATCTTTATTTTTGTATTCCCATTTTTATCTGTATAACTATATTTGCACCAGTACCATTCTTCTGCACACATAGCTTCTTCAATAACTATAAAGTTTTTTGGGTAGCCATTAAAAGCATGTATTTTAAATTGTCCTGTATTGTATAGATATTCTAAAACACCTTCATCTTCAAAGTCTATAGGGAAAAAAGTATTGTATATTGAGTTATGGACAATAGGATACTTCCATCCTACATATTCGACATTTAATATAAACCCTACTGATAGTCCCACGAAAAGCAAAAAAAACTGATAAAACAAAGTACGACAAACAGTTATAAGTATCATCATAAAACCTATTTTTTTAAGGTATGAAAGCAATAGCATGATACTTTTATTTACACCTATCTGTCATATCTACTAAAATAATGATGCGTAACTATTTCTATAGCTATAATTAAGACTACAAATATAAAAAATTCTGTCATTTATTAATTTTATTTATAATATTTAGTATTCTTCTTGACAGTGCCGCTTGACCTACGATTCTGCCATCATCATAATCATTATAATAACCAGATGTTGATTCATGTTTAAATTGTTGTTGAATCTTTTCATTACATAACTTTACAATTTGTGATATTTTATTATCTAATGTGGGGTTATTCATCTTTATATTTACTTCTTGCGTAATCTACTATTTGTCCGGCAGTAAATGGAACAGTATTGCCTCCCAAATAATATTCAGCACATATTTTTCTAGCATCTCTGGTAATTTTTATATTACTATAAATATGATTATATGCTGTTCTATATTCCATAAGAATATATGATCTAACTTTTGCAGAGAAACTACCAACTGCTATTTCTAATTTATTATATTTTTTCTTTTTCATGGGTTGAGTCTAAGCATAGCAATAATTTTATTAGCAGTCCTATCTGCACTATACTCTTTAGATCGTGAATCTTCTAAGAGTTTATCGACAATCTCTTGATTCTTTTTAGACTTAACGCTTCTTAAACAACTCTTGCCGTAGTTTGTTTCTATAAATCCGAATACCTCAAAGGTAAAATCAACAACTTGAGACATAATCGCTCCTAAGAAAGAATAAAACCCATTCCAATACTATTATATCAAACCTATTGTGCTTGTCAAACAGAATTTTTAGTATCTTCTTTATCTTCTTTTGTAACAAAAAAATTATAAATAGATTTAGCTTTAAAAGTTATGAAAGCAATCAATGGACTTCCTAACAATAAAATGTTCATTAAATTTAAATGACAACAAGGACATAAGCCTAAAGAATGTAATATGCTATTAAACATCAATCTAATCTCCCACTCATTTCTGTCCAAATCATAAGGTCTGCTTGAGCCAATGTCAAGCCGGGATAATGTGTTTCCATTAAGTATTTACACAATCCTGCATATTTAGCGTATTTTTCTGGAACCTGTGGAGTATTCTTAGGGGCATCTTTTATATCACATTTTACTCTCATCCAGTTTAGAATGTGAGTATCTAACACAACCTCATCACAAAATTCTCTACTATGCAGCAGAAAAAATCTAGCAGTCTTTGGCCCAACACCGTATACGTCCATCAAGTCATCTCTGGTACAAGTCCTCAAGTCTAATTTAGCAGAGAAATATAAAGCCTTGCGTACCCTATCGTACTGTCCAGTTTTACAAACTTTAATATATTCATGCAGTTTAACCAGTTGTAGACTCTTGATAAATTCAAAAGGAGTTTTATCTCCTCTATCTTTTAATAGTTTAGTAACTAATCTAGCAGTAGTATCGCTGTTCTTTCCTGCAACAAGAATACAGAATATCCAGAATGATTGTAGTTCAACATCTGTACGATTGTAATTAGTAATGTCTTTAGGATCAATCAAAGTTTCCATTATATATTCTCCAAGAGCGTTTTCTCCAGTATAACATATTATCGTCTGATGTCAACAGTAAACTTTAATATTATTTCTTGCCCTTCAAGTCAGCTATATTCTGTGCTATATCTACTAATCTATCCCAATTTTCATCTATATATTTTTCTGGCCCACCCATATCAGCCTGTGCTACTGCAATCTCTTCGGTAGGAACCATCTCAATAGCATCCCAAGGACAAACTTTAACATCATACGTCTTGCCCTTGTTGCCGGGAACATGGATACATTGTTCACAACCTATACAAGTAGACAGATCAATCTCACACCATTGAGTTACTCCTTGTTTTATCTGGAATATACAATCAACAGGACATACTTCTAAGCAAGCCTCACAACCCGTACAGTTATCTGCTTGAATAATTGCTAATTCTTTAGGAATCTTTTTTCTTGGTTTCTTGTTTGCCATTATGCTATAATATCGTGTTGAATATTTCCAAATACATCGGTCAATCTAAAATCTCTACCACTATATCTATATGTTAATTTACTATGATCAATACCCATAAGATGTAATATAGTAGCGTGTAAATCGTGCATATCCATACTATCTACTGCTTTATGCCCAAAGTCATCAGTAGAACCATATCTAATACCACCTTTAATACCACCACCTGTCATCCACATAGAGAATCCACCATTATTATGATCTCTACCTGTTGCACCTTCTTTTATACCGGGAGTTCTACCAAACTCACTTCCAAATAATATAATTGTATCTTCAAATAATCCAGAATCTTTTAAGTCTTGTATCAAAGCGGCAATGGGTTTATCAATAGCAGTTGTATTCTTTTTTAAATTATCATTAATATTCTGGTGCATGTCCCAACCACCATGACCAATCTCTACAAATCTTACTCCTGCCTCACTAAATTTCTTAGCTAATAAACATTGTTTACCAAATTTAGCAGTAGCTTTATCATTGATACCATACTTTTGTAAGGTTTCTTGTGATTCTTTTGATATGTCAACAGTATTAGGAACACTTGTTTGCATTCTAAAAGCTAACTCATAACTCTCAATCAATCCTTCTAGTCTACTATTTTCCGCACCATCTTTCAGGTGCATCTGATTAAAGTCTCTTAATAAATCTAAATCTTTTCTTTGTCTATCTTTTGTTGTAGATTGATTTACCAAATTAGGTATAGGGCTTTTACTACCAGCATTAATAGCAGTACCTTGATATATTGCTGGTAAGAATGAACTACCATAATTATCAGGCCCAATACCAGCATCTATAGTTAGAAATCCCGGTAACTCTTTATTCTCTGTACCTAATCCATACAATAACCAACTGCCCATACTAGGTCTACTGAATTGAAAATTACCAGTATGCAATAAACTTCTTGCTTGATTATGATTACCTGTTTTACTCTTCATGCCATTCAACAGACATAAATCATCTGCATGTTTACGCAAGTGTGGAAAGTTTTCACTAATCTCTATACCACTATCTCCTGCTGGAGTTAAAGGTACTGCCGGTTTCATAATCTTCCTGCCTTTACTTACAGGATCATCTATACCAGCTTTTTCTACCATTAAAGGTTTATGATCAAAAGTATCCGTATGAGTCATACCACCATTCATATACATGAATATAACTCTCTTATTACTTTTCATAGCCTCTTCTGCCATCAATCCTTTTAAGGCTAACATACCGAAACCAAAACTACTAGCCTGTAATAAATTTCTTCTATTTAACATTGCGAAATTCTCCTGTGCAGATTATAATTTGTATAAACTTAGCAAGATTGTCGCTTTGTTTAATAAACTCTATAGATTTTTTATTTTCTTCTTCTGTAGATGGACGACCTAAAAATTTAAGGAATATACTATTAACATTGTTACGATGCAATATGTCAGGCATTGTTTTACCCATCTTTTTATTACTCTCAAGTAATACTTTTGCTTCTTCTTGTGCTAATGCTATAATCTTAGGATTATTCATAAGAAATAATGCTTGGGTAGAAACTGTCGTAACGCTTCTCTCAGCATTAAGCAAACTATTATCTGGTCTATCAAATATATCCAGTACCTCAACCTTATTATCTCTTAATGAAGGAATGTAAATTGATCTTGATTTTGTCTCACCAATATACTTTCTTAATTGTTTGCTAGGATCTTTTATATCTTGTTGAAAATCACTGATGTTCTTATGCGATCCGTCTAGCTTACCTGATACAAATAATAATGAATCCCTAATTTGTTCAGCCTCTAATCTTTTCTCATTCATTCTCCAGAAATAAATATTGTCAGGATCAATCTCATAATTATGTTTATCAAACTTGCTACTACGCTTATACGCATTACTCATAACAATAGTTTTAATAAGTCTTTTATTTGATAGTCTACCCGTAATAAACTTAGTAGATAAATAGTTCATAAGTTTAAGATTAGTAGGCTCTCCACCTAGTATACCAAA
>Ga0209634_1000499_pt1 | contig 30379 bp, 35 predicted proteins | sample LinPmetageLP40_FD_184043 | JGI IMG/M metagenome (GOLD analysis project Ga0209634, IMG submission 184043) | Marine viral communities from the Pacific Ocean - LP-40 (SPAdes) (version 2) | ecosystem: Environmental > Aquatic > Marine > Oceanic | place: Pacific Ocean | collected 2010-08-26 | reverse complement strand
CGTTAAATAAGTATAATCATCTTCTTCTAAACAGTTAACTGCAGATACTCCAAAAGGAAGCATCTCGTTAAGTTGGTCTTTTCTATCTCCACATCCACAATCTTCTCCAAAAAACTTCTCTACTACAGACTTAATTCCTGTAGCTTTAGTAAATGCTTCTACAACATCTCCTGCTCCTGTCACTTGATTGTCTATTTGAGATTGCTTAATCTCCAACCAAGTTTTGTACTCCTTTGTACGTTTGTCTAAATTCTCGTAATAACTTTCGTCTTTCATAATTAGTAATTTACGGTTTTCTCTATTTTCTCTAGATTATTAAAATCGTCTTCAAACTTATCGACTATAGTCTCTCTATATCTTTTTATTGAGTTATAAATATGAGTAACACCAATTCCTGTACCCTTAGCTATTTTTCTCATTGATAAGTCAGTTTTAAAGTATAAATTAAAGAGCTTTGAGTTATATGCACCCCAACTATCAGATTCTGTCTGAATACCTTTTAAAAGGTCGTTAAATGCTTTCTCGTATAAATCATTAGCTACACTTTCCTGCTCCTCTGAGTAAAACGTTTCGTAAAGAACAAACTTATTCTTATTATTAAACTCTACTCTTAAACAGTTTCTTAAAGTAACGAACATATAAAACTTATTTACACTACCGTCCTTATTAAATACTTTCTCTTCTTTTCCGTACTTGTGAATATTTAAGTACGCCTCCTGAATCACATCTCCTACTAGATGATTAGGGCATCTTAAAGCCCTAACCATATTCTCCCACTCATCTTGTCTTTCAGCTAGTCTTTGTAGCATATACTATTCTCCTTTTAAATCATTAGAAGCATTTTTAATATCGCCATTAGCCATATCAATTTCAACCTCATCACCATACTTCTCCTTCATCTCAGCAGCAAACTCGTTATACTTGTTCTCGTAAAATGCAAAGTCATTAATTAGTCTTGCTTTACCAAACTCCATCAGACCAATTTCTTCTGATATCGCTTTACGTTTTGTTACTGTGTCTCTTAATTCTTCTAATTGCTTTTCGCTTAATTTCATTTTGTGTATATTTATTATTAAAAATCTATATCAGGTGTACTTGCATCAATTACTTCAGGAAACCCAAACCTATTGATAAAGAAATCAAAGTCTTCGAAACCATAATTTCTACTTCTTTTACAAGACACGTTTACTACTTTACTATCCTCTTCTCTGTTTAATGATATTTGAGTCTCTGCCTTCTTCTCTAAGAATGAACCTAAGTGTCCTGTTGGCTTTGTTGAATTGTGATTAGAGTGTATAATTGTAGAAATATGACAATTATATTTAGCACTCCATTCCATCAACTTTTGCACACATAAATTACATTCTGTTATGTCATTAACGTCTGACACTAAATCTGCAACTCCATCTATTACTACTAATCCTATGCTATCTTCTTTGGCGCTTGATAATATATATTCAATAAAGCCTAATCTTTGTTTATAGCCTATAGTTCTTAGTGAGTATGTATGGTAGTTATCCATAGTGTTAGCCATATCTGAAACTCTCCTAAAACCTCGTTGACAATGCCATCTTCCTTGCTCAGTATCAAAGTGAAAAACTGATTTGTCTTTCCTATAACTACTGAACTTATCTCCTGCCCATTTGTTATCTTTAAGGAAGGCACTAACTAATAAGGATGTGAAAAAAGATTTATAACTCTTAGGTGGAGCTTGTATAAAGCTGAAGTTGCCATAAGTGGCTATTGGAGTTTCTTCTGTTCTCATTCCCTTTCTAGTAGTGTAAGAGTGAGTTCCAAATGACAAGGCAACAGGAGGAGCAGGGACTTCTTCGTCTAACTCTACCTTTAAGTCAGCATCAAGCATCTCGTAGTGCATTCTGTCTACTTCTTTGCCGTCTGCTTTATTGTCTTGTTGTTGAAACATTTAATTTGATTTATTAGTTATTAATTAAAGGCTCTAAATTAATAGAGCCTTTATCACTCTTGATATTTATTTAGAACGGTAAGTCGTCCTGTGAAGCTGCTGAAGTAGAAGTACTCATCTCTTCCTCACGCTCTGCTACTGTAACACCTGCATCTGACATCCAAACTACTTTACCATTACCTAAGTAAGTCTTAGCTTCTTTAGCTTCTCTCTCTTCTTTAGATTGAGAAACAGATACACTTGCATTGTTACCGAATTTTGTTTCGTCATTGATAGACATTGTCAAGTTTAAATAAGAACCTTTCTTACCTTTGATTAACTTTGATTTGTCGATGTCTTCTACGTTGATACTGAAATTTACTATTGCACTCATTGTTTAATTGCCTATTTCTAGGACTTTATTTAATTATTGATTAATTTACTACTTTCTTTTAAAGTCTTCTGATTCGTCTTCACCAAAGATACCTAATTCATATAAACCTGTCATCTTTAGTACAGCTCTTGATAAAGCTCTTTTCTCTGCCATCTCAGCTACATACCAAGTGTTAGTTGAAGAGTCTTTAAAACTAGCTCCTTTTAATGCTGAACCGAAAGTCTCTATAACTTTATCACCTTTCTTAGCATAAGCTTTCATTACTGAGAAGTTAGGCTCGCATTTAATAACATCGTAAGTGATGTCAATCTTTTCATAACCCATTACTTTCTCTATACCACTTCTAGTAATAATAATGTAATGTTGGTGTTTAAATACGTCACTCTTATCTAGTGAGTACTTCTTGTACATTTCTTTTAGTTTTTCTACTTGCATATTGTAATTGTTTTATTATTAATACTTTGCAAACATACGAAATTAAATTGGTTCTCACAAGTAAAATCGTATTTATTTTTATTTAATCGTTTAATAGTTCTTCTCTAATTACATTCTTGTAGTCTTCAGGCATATCTTCATCTAGTAAATCAAATATGAATCCTACTAATTTAACTTCTTTTTCTCTTAGTTCTTGATTAGCATCTTCTAATGCTAATATTCTCATTCTGTAATAATCTGCTAACATAATTTATATATTTAATCGTTAATAATTGAATTTTCTTCTGTGTAGTTAAACTCTAATTTTTCTGACTGACGTTTAGCTTCCATTTCTACGTGGAACTCTTTAGAGCGGTTGTGAATATGAAGTCTACTATCTGCGTAGCATTGCTTCATTGTAATTGGGTTACGATTTGTTTCCCAAAACTTGTGGAATTTACTTGTTGACATAATAGTTAATTGTTAAAGATACTACTGTTAAAAGCATCATAGTTAAACTGAATCTGATTATTTCTTTCATTTGTTTGTTATTGATGTTGCAAACATACGAAGAATTATTCAATCTACCAAACAATTATCTATTTAATTTCGATTAATTTCTCTATTAGCTCGTAAGACATTGATTCAGAGTTGAATAAAACGAACATCATTAATCTTTCTTTTTGTATATCAGTCATTGTAGAAGCGTTTAAGTATATCTTCAACTACTGTTTTACAGTCAGCTTGAGATTGTGGCTTGTATAATATTCTAGTATCATTATTGTTATGTAAAAGTCTTTTAAATAGTTTCCATCTTAAAGGAAAGCTTTCATTAGCTCTTCCTTTAACTTCTATTATAAACTTATCAGATACAAAGTCAGGTGTATAAGTAATACCTCTTACAGCCTTTCCACTAGCTCTATCTACCATAGGTTTCTTAGCTGTTCGCTCATAAGAGGCATTGACAAACTTAAAAGATTCAATAAGAATAAACTTTTCTCCTTCATATTCATTAGCTATATTATTAGCTTTTAATAGTGAATACATAAAAGATTCTAAAGTAGAATCAAACTTAATACCATCAATTTCTTTTTTCTTAGACTGTATAGTCTTAGTACCTTTTCTTCTCTTGTATCTCATTTAGTGTATATATAAAGCATCTTTCTTTAGATAGTTATCTGTATCAAACTCTACATAGTCCATACAAACAGCAATCCTAGTGACACCCCTTATTATTAAATTTTCTACGATAAACATTCTAGCTTTAGGATTCTTAGCTTTTAGTCTTATAGCTTTACCAACTCTAAACGAAGAAGACGTTGGCAGACCCAAAAGGTCGGCAACAGGCTTTGAAGTATAACCTAGTAAAACTTGTGGTCTCCAATATTGGAATACCTTTATTATGTCATCTAATATAAGTACAGGCTCTCTCTCCATATATCTAAATGCAGAACCATTAGCATCTACACTATCAAACAAATCCCAATACAAATGAACTAACCCTTCCGTATTAAAGTTTTCTCTGTCCTTCTTATTAAATGTCTTATTTACTAACATAACTTAAAAATAGATAAGGCTACCTCAAAGTAGCCTTATCATTAAAACAATAACTAAAATCAAATAAAATCTTCAAACCTCTTCATCATCTCTCTCAGTATAAATATACATATATATTATTCTATTAAAATACTTTTTTCATAGTAGTTGTCAATAGTTGTTAACTTATAAAGTAAATGGATTTATCCTGTATTGAGCCTTAACAAATAAAGCTATTAGATGAAGATTCGAAATGTTATAGTCTTATTAATTAGTAGAATCAAAATCTATATAGTAGTCTTAGTATACGTTTATTTATTTGTCTCTTTAGGAGCCAAACAAAACACTAGAAGTAATTATTTATTACATAGTAAAGGTAGAGAAAAAAACTTTAACTTGTCAAGTAACTCAATCAATAGTTATTAACAATTAATAAGTTCCTTTAGTCTTACCTATTTCTCTTACTGTGAAGTACCCGCCTATAACTGTTACACCCATTGTTAATACTAATGGTATGAAAGCTTCGTCAATAGATTGTCCCCATATAGAGCTTAAAACAACTATATCAACTAATATAACAAAATTAGCTAATGTTAGGGGTCTTATTAAACGTGGGAGCCAATGAACTTGTTTGTTATCACTAATCCATCTCTTTGTTATCTGCTTCTCTGAACTAATATCTCTATCAAGTTCTCTAAGGATTATGTCTTTATCTTCTCGAGATAAGTTAACATCCCCTCTTATCAAATCACCTAGTTTATTTAAACTATCTACTCCTGTTACTGTACCCGCTATATTTAATATCTCAGGTGCGATGGTAGTTCCTTTAGAAACTAACCATCTTAAAGCATTTCCTACAAAGGTTCCTTCTCCTCCGTTTTTTCTTAATTTAGGATTATCATTCGCCATATCTATCTATTTAAAAAAGTCAATTATATCTTCGTACTCTTTCTGTACATCAAAGCTAGGACAAGCCTTGTTGCTAAATTCATTGTGTCCGTGTAAGGTAGCATCAGGATAAGCATCCATCAAGTCTAGTATAACAGCTTTCAGTCTACCTTTTTGGTTATCTGTTCTTGTGTCTTTAGGAACTAAGTTTTCGTCAACTCCACCTACATAAGCTATACCTATAGAACCTTTGTTATGTCCTCTTACGTGAGCACCTGCTCTTGTTAAAGGTCTTCCTTCTTGTAAGTGTCCGTTTATATCTATTATAAAGTGATAGCCTATATCAGACCAACCTCTATCTAGATGCCACTGTCTTATATCATTAACAGATACAGCTCTCCCATCAGGAGTAGCTGTGCAATGTAATATTATTTTATTTATCTTTCGCATAAGGCTTTTGCTGTTAACCAAGTAACATAAATTATTGTAGCTACTATGTTTATTAATTTTAATGTTTTAGGTGTTCTTGTTTTCTTTAGGTTTATTACTGCACCAAGAAACATCATACTGCAATGCAGCACAAAACTTATTATTGTCTTGATGTAGATTTTCAACATACCCTGCCATATTAAAACTAACTTTTATCGTTTCCTTTACTTTTTACTAAGTAATACCACTTAGACGCTGTATAGCCTAGTACAACTATACCTGTTGCTAACGCAACGTAACCTTCGAAGTCTCCTAAATTCATATATAGACTTAGGGAACTAAAAGCGTAAACTTTTAAGTCTGTCAAATTCATTTTCTTTATTAAATTATTCATATCATACTACTAATATAATAAGCTTAATTGCTTATTGTCTTCTTTTGTCGGCAAGAAACTACATCCTACCGACAGTTGCTTAGCTTATACTAACTACCTCTATAACGGCGTCTGTTTGTGAAAACCCTTGAGCTTGAGTTATTGTTATTTGGTCCCCCACAGCATATCCTGTACCTCCACTTGTTAATGCAAAGAGACCTGAAACAACTAATCCTGAATGTGACATATTACCTTGAAAACCTGAGCCTGAACCTGTAGTACTAACTTGATTATAAGCTGTATTCAAGTTTGGAGGGAAGAACGATTGTAATGAACCTCCTGAAACAACACTAATAGTTGCGACAGGTCCTGTACCACCTCCTGCATTGTCAAATACTATAGTAGAACCTAGATAACACTTTTTTATTTCAGTGCTACCTAGATATGCTTTACCAATACTTCCGTTACCTAAGTTAAGAGCCATTATGCGTCTGTTATTAAATAGAACGTATCTGCTACAGGAGAGCCTGCGTCATATTCCGCTTGAGTTAAACTTACTATTTTATTTACAGAGTCAGAGCCTGTTGGTTCTCCTGTTGTATCGTTAGAAACTAAGTCATCTAATGAAGTAGTTGAACCATCTCCTAATAATACGTCATCAGATGTACTACCATCTTTTATAAAAGAGTCTGCTGTTACATCACCTGCAAAAGTTGCAGTTGTACTACTGCCATTACCTAGTCTTAATATTTCTGTTCCTAAATGCAAAAACTGAAAACCGTCTCCTACTGTAGAGTGGTCATAAAACCTTGGTAAAGTTCCAACAGCATCAATATAAAGCCTTCGATTATGTAAGTCGATGTCTCTAATATATAAAGTTCTAAAGTCTTTAGAATCTGTAGTACCTAAATCATAAGTAGCATCTGCTGCAGGTATTATGTGACCTGCAAAATTTGAGTTTTGTGAAGCGTCTATCCTTATAGCTTCAGTATCTTCTGTTCCAATAGATAATTGCTCACTACCTCCTGCTGTTCCTATATAAGTTGTAGGGTCTACTCCACTACCATTTCTTATTATAAACGAACCTCTAGCACCTACGTTAGAATAGAATCTAGCTATAGTTGAATTATCTACATCTGCTCCTTGAACATCTAAAGGATGAGCAGGAGCACTTGTCCCTATCCCTAAGCTACCTGTTACGTCAAAGTTAGCATCTACAGTAGCAGTTCCGTTAAAATATGCAGTTCCTTCATTGTAAAAATCAATAGATGGGTGCGTTCCTGCTATTCCTACTGCAAACTTACCTGTTATATTTGTATTACCACTAACAGTTAAAGTCTCTGCAGGAGTCTTTGTACCTATTCCTACGCTACCACCTGCAAAATGAGTTATACCTGCAGGTCTAATTGCTACAGTAGTATCACCTGCATTAGTACTAGCTGCAAATTCAGCCTGTATTCCACCTGCATCGTATGCGTGGATATTACCTGCAACGTGTAATTTTTCATTAGGGTTTGTAGTTCCAATACCTACATTACCTCCTGATAATATACGTAATCTTTCATTAGAGCTTCCATTTGTTGCAATAGCTAAAGCTTGATTAGTTGCTGAACTTATAGTATTAACACCTCCGTCACTTTCTACGTTAATATTAATACCATATCCAACGCTATTATGAAACTCTGCAGCCACACCACTAGTGTCTGACCTACGAATATCTAAAGGTGCACTAGGACTAGTAGTTCCTATTCCTACGTTACCATTAGAGCTCAATACAAGTTTTTGACTACCACCTATATACCACTTATGACTAGTTGCACCTGATGCATTTTTAGCCATAGCGTAATCAGTAGAAACGAATGTACCGTCTTCTTTACGAGTATTAAATAATAAAGTACCTGCTGAACTTTGAAATTCAGTTTTATTAAAATCTGTGCTTGTGTCTGATTCTTGTAAAGTAATGGCAGGATTTACAGACGTAAGATGTAAAAGAGTATCAGGACTATCAGTCCCTATCCCTACATCACCTGCTGAATCTATACGCATTCTTTCAGAGCCTCCTGCAAGTATTTGCAAGTCACCTGCACTACTAACAGCATAAGTGTTTGTAAATAGAAATGACTTTGTTGATGAACCTAAGCTATAAGAAACATTTGATGCAGGGTGTATATCACCTTCTACTTCAAGTTTAGCACTAGGGCTTGTAGTTCCTATTCCTACATTACCTGATGAATATGTCATTGTTGGCAAACCTGTATCTTCAGGTGTAACATAAAATTTACCGTCTGCTGCTTGAAACCTATAATCTCCCGCAACAGTAGTAGGATTAAATCGCATAAATACCTCTCCATCTGTTAACTGTAAAAGACGAGTAGGACTATCAGTCCCTATACCTACCTGACCATTTTTATCAATACGCATCCCTTCTGCTGTAGAGGTACCGTTGTATGTCTTAAATGATAAATCTCTACCTGTGCCATTATTATTAATAACAATATTAGCATCACCATTATTAAATGTTAAATAACCTCCATCACCACCTGAAACATTTACATTACCTTGGACATCTAACTTTTGATAGATATTAGTAGTTCCTATTCCTACGTTACCTGATGATTCAATAGTCATTAATGGTCCCGAACCTGTTGATGCGTCAGCAGAAAATGAGTTAAATTGATAAGAACCCCCTGTTGAATTGTCTACTCCTAAAGAATAGAATCTTGCGACACCAAGAAGGTTATCCATTAAAGTTGAGCTTGCTCTATAATCTGCCGCTATAGATGAACCACCAATAATAATATTTGGTGTATCTAACTTTTGTTGAGGACTTGTAGTTCCTATTCCTACGTTACCTCCGTTTATATAATTGTTTGTGTTTGACTCTCCGTTTAAGAAAACCTTATTGTTACCACTCGAATCTCTTAAAGAAAATGCACCATCACCCGAACTATCAGCACCTAATTCTACTGCGTTATTATTACTGTCATTGTTTACACTAATATAAGCAGAATTACCTTTAGCTTGAAGTTTTGTTGTAGGACTTGTAGTCCCTATACCTACGTTAGTTCCATCATCATATATAATACTGTCTTGTAATCCTTCAGTACCATCCCATTTGATTAAGAAGTTATCTGTACCTGTAGGTTTGTTAGTTAAGTCATCATAATCTCCTGATATACCTGCTTCTCCTTGTATTCCTTGCTCACCTTGTATTCCTTGTATTCCTTGTATTCCTTGAGTACCTTGAGGTCCTTGAATAGAACCACCATCAACAAATACACTACCGTCAAATATATGAAGACTATCATCAGCTTGAACTAAATAAGCATCTCCTTGAGTATTACCTGATGCAGGCAAAGAAGCTTCGTCAGCCACCTCACCCATAAATGTTACACCTGTACCTGTATTACCTTGTTCTCCCTGTACGCCTTGTTCTCCCTGAACTCCCTGTACACCTTGTTCACCTTGAATTCCCTGAGTTCCTTGAATTCCTTGTACACCTTGTACACCTTGTTCGCCTGTATCACCTTTAGGACCTCTCAAAGGTCCTGCAAAGATTGACACTATCTCTTGGTTGTCTATTACTGTTACCTTTATATTATCCATTTGTTACGTCTTGTAATACTTTAAATGTTCCACCTACATAAGTTTTAATGTCTCCATTAGGAAATGTTGTTTCCACGTCATAGTAATAAGCACCTACTTCAAAATTAATAGGAGTAAACTTATCTATTTCAAATCTACCATTAGTAGCGTCAGTCATAGTTATACCTGCTGTAGTATCTAAACTCTTTACAACGTGACCTTTCTTGCTATTGTTTCTAAACTGAACTCTTACAGTAACGTCAGTTAAGTCTATAGGAGCACCTACCGCATCATTATATTCAAACTCCACTTTTGAGAAGGTGTCGTTCTTTATTCTATCACTTAATTTCTTTACTACCATCTTGTATATTTTTTTTAATATCAGTATCTAAATCTTTTATAAAGGAATCTAATTTGTCTTTATAAATATTCTTTAATTTGTATTTGTTTATGTTTTCCAATCCCATCTTGTTAAAGTTATCCTAAATAAAACCCTGCTGTGTTAGCGTCCTTATCAGGACTCATATCTTCTGTTGTATCATTATACTCAGGGAACAATATACTATTATCACATAAGTAGTTGATAAGTCTGTTTGTATAGAAAACAGCCTTATCGTTAGCTCTATTAGCTAAGCCTGCAATCTCTTCTCTGTCAAGTGTAGAAGCATTGTCTGATGAGTGCTTAAATAAGCCTTTATTAGACAGTGTATAACTTGCAAAGGGTATATACTCAGCTTGAGTATACCAAGCCAACATAGGCTTTATAAAGTCGTCTAAGAGGTCTTTATAGTCAGAGTTAGCTGCATCAATTATAGTTCCGTTAGAAACTAATAACATTAGCTTTTTATATAGCTCCGTACCTAAATAGTTTTGTACGTGCATATCTTGTGCTGTCTCTATGAACTGAAGCATAGAATCAGGGTCTACTGAACCTGATATAATAGACTTCTTTTTTACGTATGTATCTGAAACGAATAAAGCCTTTGCCATTATTTATTATTTTTTATGTTAAATATATCTTTTATCTTACTAAGTATAGTAGCTTTATCTTCTTCCTGTGTAAATATAGCTTCTATCTCTGCGTCACTTATAACTTGAGAAGATAATTTTTCTCCTGTTTCAATCTCTCTAGTTGACTTGTTTTCTACATTCTCTAAGTCACTAAATTCTATTGGTTGTAATGTTCTGAAGTATAAGCTTAAGTAAATCTTGTTTACAGCTAATATCTTATTTAAAGCATCTATAATATTTTGTTGGAATGGTCTAATAACAATGTTATCCATTAAGTTAGAAGCAACCTTAAGTTCTTCTGCATTATTACCAAATCCTGTATTATCTTTAATCCCTAAAAGGATTGGAGATACAATACCGTGACCTAACATTATCTTTTCTCTACTTTCTTCTGATAAGAATTGGTATTGAGCGTGTGCATCAGGTAAATGTACAGGGTCTATATTAGCAGCAGTATCTTTATCTTCATTAAAACTTAAGATAAATTTACCACTATTAGAGCTACCACCAAACTTAGATGCTATCTTACTTTCTATTTGTCCTTGTACTTCGTCAGAAGGTACTCCGTTATTAAAGTTAATTAATAAACTAGGCTGTAAACCATTTTCTATATTAGATAAGTGATAATTAGATACCTCTTCCTCTAGCTGACTGTATTGTAAAGATGACTGATAATCACAAGGAGAGTAGTAGTAGAACGAACTTGTATAAGTTCTTACTACAAATACCTCTGTAGTATCACCTTTAGAACCGTTACCAAATGTAGGTATTCTTCTCGGCTTATCAGACATCTTTTTATTCTTCCAATCAGGATGATAATAATATGCTTTTATAACTCCTGAGCTAGTCTTTTCAGCTCTAAGAGTTTCCATAGGATGATGTTTAATAGCAGTTACCTTAGTTCTATTCTTGTTGTATAATACTTTAAAGCAACCTTGACCTAATAGTTTTCTATCTCCAACTACTTTTCTTAGTTCTCCTTCGTCTATAAGCTTCTTCATTTCGATATAAGAATCTCTATTGATATTTCTGTCAACAGCATCCAATCCTCTACCGTAAATCATATCACTAATACCGTTAATACAACGTGCATTAGTTGGAGACCCTAAGAACCTATCAACTAAGTCATTGAAATAATCGTTGTTAGTTCCATACTCAACATAATCTTTACCTGAGTATTCTTTTACTGCAGGTCTCTCGTAACTAGCTAAGCTAACTATCTTTAAATTACTTTTTTCTTTACTCATATATTTTTATTTCATCAGAGTCAGTAGCTACGTCTATAGTAAACTCTCCTTTGTTAATACTGTACTCTTCGTTATTATAGCCTGTTACAAAAGCTTTGTCTTTAAATATAACTTTCTTATTAGGTTCAGTAGACTGAGTTGTTAAATAACACCATTCTTGCGTATTAGAATCAAACTCATAATTAGATGAAGATTGAGACACTTCCATAAAGTAATATGCCCCTTCTATTAAAGAGGTAAATTCTAAGTCAATAGAAATACCTTTACCTGTATCTTTATGTGAAGATGCTGTAACTGTCTCTATAGTTTTAGTTCCGTCTCTAATTATCTTTACATCGATATCTAAAAAAGGGTTGTAGTTTCTAGGTATAATAACTATGTTATTAGTAGCTATATCTTTATCTAATAGTTTCATACTATATAATAAGAAAAGTCTATTTTTGTTTTTATTGTATAAAAAAAAAGACTACCGTTAAAGTAGCCTTTTCTGCAATAGTAATTAGTATTTATTAAGTACCTGACACAACACTTCCACCTGCGTCAACAAGGTTAGTGTCTAAGAAATTAGCAGGAGCTTTCTCCATACCTGTTAAGGTAAGAGTATAACCTGACATATCACCCATAGAAGTACCTGTAACAATAGTACCACCTGTAACTTCCATACCGTTGATTAAACCTGCAACGAAAAAGTTATCGTTTTGGTCTTCAACTACAACGTGAGGATGTCCGAAGGCTAATAATTTGATTTCTTTGTGGTCTTCTTTACTTAGTTTAGGAAGTGATACTTCTAAAACTTGTTCAAAAGCAACCGTTCCATTCTCAGCAGAAGCTTGAATGTTCTGTGTCAAAGATGAAGAAAAGTGTACGTCATATTTGTAAGAAGAAACAGTTGTTCCTAATGTATCAATAACGTCAGCATCTGTAGCGTTCATTACGATGCCATCGATGTCTCCATAGTTAATGAAGTATATATTCTTAATCCCTCCAACAGAACCTTTACAAGGCTTCAATCTTCCTAGAGATAAATTTTCGCAAGACATATTTTATATATTTAAATTAATTAATTAGATTTTGTAATTGGGGAGCGTTAACTCCCCATTATTACTTTTTGTTATTAAGCGTACCAAACGATTTCAGAACCGATAGCGTAGTTTACAGCAGCGGTGTAACGCATTACGAACCTAACATTCTGACTCCCGTCCAAATTAGCCATATCTAATACTTTAATCTCGTTTTGGTCATTCATAAGACCTGTACCGAAATGTAAGTTAGAAGATTGAGCAGCAACCATATTCCCTGCAGGTAATCCGTTAGCCATAAAGATAGAAACTCCTTCGAATTGTAAGCTGCCAAATCCTTGATTAGCTCCTTGATTTAAGTAACCATCTCCACCACCTTGAAGTGCTAAAGAAGAAACGTAAGCTCTTAAGATATCAGAAGCAACGTATAATTTTAAATCTTCTTTACCGTAAACTGTTTGAGGAATAGCGTTAACTACTTTTCTCATTTCAGCTTGGATAGTTGTTGCAGCGACAGTAGTACCTGATACGTCAATTACAGCAGCATCATTAGCAAATAAAGCTAAGAAACCATCGTATTCACCTTCGTTAGCGTCAGCACCATTCCAAAGAATAGATTCGTTAGCAGTAGCTACTTCAGCAACGGTTTTACCGATGATGTATTCAGCTAAAGATGGAGGTAAGCTATCGTGAGCAGATAATCCCATAGACATTGCATCCCAATCGTCACGGAAATCTTGCTTACAAAGAGTAAAGTTTACTTGAAATTCTTTTGGTTCAAGTGTGTTTTCAGTGATGTCAAGAGTTGCAGTTGGAGTAAAGTCACAAGTACCATCTTTGATAAGGTCACTCATTTCTACTCTCTTCAATACTTGTTTGAATTTGATGTTTGGTTTTACAGTTAAACCACCATTTCTAATAGTAGTTGGTTGTAATAACGCAGCAGAGATAAAAGGCATAGCTTTTTCTCCTGCGTATGTAGTTGTAATGTTTGTTGTTGTAGCCATTTTTTGCTATTTTTTATTTATTATTATTTATTAAAAAGTGTTTTGAAGACGTGGTCTTCGGTTGTTAAATTTCTGTTTTGTGCATATAAGTAACTAGGAGCTTTTTCAGTTACTGCATCAGGAGTATGAACTAAGTCATCAACTATCTCTTCCGATTTAGTTTCAATAACTTCTTCTTTTACTTCTTCAACAATCTCTTCAGCAACTTCTTCTTTTACTTCTACTTCTTCTTTTACTTCTTCCTCTTTTACTACTTCTGATAATTCAGCAGGTACTTCTTGGGGTGCAGAAGGAGAAATGCTTTCCAATACTTTAGTGTACATTTCTTTTATTTCAGCTATCGCAGAATCAAACTCTACTTTTGAAACAGCTACAGGTACATCAACAGGAGCAGGCGAAGGAGCTTCTTCTTTTACAACTTCCTTTGTCTCTACCTCTTTTGTTTCCTCTTCAGCTAAAACGACTTCTTCCTTTACTTCAACATTCTCAACTTCATTGTTTCCTAATGCTTTGTTAGAAAGCTCAACGATAGCCTTGAATAATTCTTTAGGGTTCTTCATAGTTTTAAAATTACATTAATAATTATACATTATAATAGAATAGTATCGTAATTGTTTTATTTTCACCTATATAATACTATCTACCTCTACAATAACAGCAGTTACACTAAATCCGTTTTGCTGAGACAAAGTTATTTCGTCTCCAACTTGATATCCTGAACCTGCAGTATTTACACTTTTAAAAGCTGTAGCTTCTCCGTTTTCTACAGTTATAAGAAGTATAGCTCCTGAGCCTAAACCTGTAGTGTTATCTTGAGTAAACGCATAGTGTGCTGTAGGGAAGTAATTCGGCAAAGCGTTATTACCATCTATAATACTTACCGTTAATATACCACCTCCAATAACCTCGTCCCAAAGACCTGCTCTTTCGTTACTGTCTGTTCTATCAGTTGATTGGTTATCTACATTAGATATCGTCCCTCCTGTTAAAGAGCCTATTCCCTGACTCCAATAGTCAGGGAATTTGCACTTTCTTTCATTACATTTTGTCATTGTGTAAGTATTTTTACACCTGCAATATTTAGCTCTCATTATGTTAATTTGTTTATATTCAATTTCTCGAACTCATTACCTACTTTTGGATATTTTGCTTTTATGTACATTATCTTTATTTAAAAATATTATTTAAGCATATAGCCCTCGGGCTTTTGCTGTTAATACTACGGTGCGTCATTTACTATACTAGCCGCAGTCATACTATTCATTGTTAAATCAGTATTGCCTGCATTGTCTAATATGGTTGGATAAGTGTCTTCGTCTCCCATTCTCCACCAATTTTTAGGAGATTGAGATGTTAGATTAAACGGAACACCTCCGTTATATATATCTGAGATGTCAGCACTTTTATCTGTGTCCCAAAAAGCTAATTCATCTACTCTACAAGAGTCTCTCAAATAAGAACCTGAAGAACCCCATCTACCAGCCCTGAAAAGCTGAACATTAAACGCACTCGCATTTCCAAACGCTGCGTGGCTGTTTGTGCAATTCTGCTCAATACCATCTAAAAATATTTTAAATCTGCTGTAGTATTGTGATATTTGCCCGCTTTGATTTCCTGTAGTTCCTCCGTTAAAAGTTACCATTATATGATGCCAAGCACCATCATTTGAAACGGTATTTTTAGGAGTTACTTTTTTAATGAAATTGTAACTACTACCATATCTTAATGCTATAGATTGTCGTCCTGGGTGGTTTCCATCCCAATATAGCAAAACCGAAGGGTTTGAGTCTGCATTATTCCCTCCTGCAAACATTATTGTCTGAACTGAATTATTATGAGAGCCTGCTTTAAAATAGGTGCTAATAGTCCAAGATTTACCGTCGCCATTAGAGGCTCTACCAAAAATATTATTAACCTCAGACACTGCTCCACTCAAATAATCGTTTTGTTCAAAGTTTAAAGACTTATAATTTGAAAACAATGGAGCGTCAATTGTTAAAACTAAAATTTTTGAATCCTCTCCATTATAATTAATAGCTTTAACAGGTATATTGTAAACCGCCGAAGCCAATGAAGAGCCGCCAATTAATTTTCTTGGTTGTCCGTCAACTGTTGCAATTCCGCTAACATTAGATAAATCCCATTCATAAGCTACGCCATTTGTGGCTGTTAATTCATAGTTTAGGCTAGACCCTTGAGTCATTGAAACTGCCAAAGAAGATGTTATTGAGGGCACACTAGAAGACGCTGTACCTGTATTTTGAAAAAGTGCATTTAAAGTGTTAACCTTACTTTCAGACGTCCCTGTCATTAGTGAGCTATTCATTGACAAGTTGTTGGGGTTTATATTTGAATAATAAACCTTTGAGCCCGTTATAGAGTTCACGTCTAACTTACCATCGTTAAGCGTGGCTTGTATTGTGTTTACAGGAAAATAGTCTCCCGTACTCATTAAAACAGTGTTGTCTTTTGCGTCCAAGGAAAAGTCAAAAGCATCGCTGTCGGACGCCACTTGTTCCCCTATACTACCCAACACATTACACTCAGCGGTAATATACTCCGCACACTCTAAAGCGTTAGCAAACCCATTTCCTGAAGAGTCTAAAAAGTCTGTATAAGGTATATTGTAAAATTCATAAACAATCTCTGACTCCGATGCCGTTCTAATGTCATTCTTAATATTTATCAAGCTAGCGTCTAAATAGTCGACCTCTCCACTTAGGCACGAGTTCCAATACACGGGATTAGACGAGCCTTGAAAAGTAACACAGTTACCTGCTTCGTTTCTTATTATTTGTATCATAGTTATCTTATTATAGTTACTAAAAGTCCTAAAGGTTGAATAATTACAGGGTTATCTGATTTGATTGCAGGTAATGTAAGTGCGTTAACATCTTCATTACTTGTTATCCAAGCAGAAATCTCTACCCTGTTTAAGTAAGTGTTTCCTACTGTTCCACCACCATAAAATATAGGTTGTGTAGTTAAGGGGAATGTAAAAGTAATATTATTATTACTATCTCTGTTACTATACCATAAAGCAGGTTCTACAATTGTATTTGATATCTGAGGTATAATGTTAAAGTCAAAACGAACTCTTAATTGGTCTCCATATTCCAAATCTGATAAGTCTATTCTGCCTGTAGTCCCTTCGAATCCTGTGCTACCTTCGGTTCCATATACAGTGTCAAAGTCGAAATCATAGTCAAAAAGACTAGAAACACCTTCAGGCAAGTTAGCTCCTTGAAACAAGCCTACACCTGTTTTACCACTAGGCGTAGGCGTACTCCAATAAGGGTTATCAACAGCATTATGCACTGCTCTATTTAAAGATAAAACCTTGTAAAGATTTGCATCTACATCATCTTGAATGTAATTTATACCTGCTCCTGATTGCCACACAAAGTTATTAGACGTAGGTTTGTCAGAAAAAGCTCCTGTATGTGAATATCCTGAAGCAGATAAGCCTCCTGAAGCAGAATAAGAAAGGCTAGATTCTGTCCTTGAAGATATACTACTATTTACATTGTTAACCGTTTCGTCAGTAGGGTCAAATGAACTCCTTGAGGTGGAGTTAGTCCTTTCGTTTATAGGCATAGTTAGTTGTTTAATTAGTTATGTTAATTCGTATGTAGTAACACCTGAGGTGTCAATTACTCTTTTTCTTAAATATCCAGCAGCATCTCTTGTAAGCTCTGCTTTTAAATCTGAAGGAGTCCATCCTAAAGTTAACGTTTCATCATCGTCACTTACTATAGAAGTTGTTGTTGTTCCGTTCTGTGACCTTAATGTAGGCACGTGTGAAGGGTTAGCATTCTGAACCACTACAGTAATAGGAACATCAGCTACAATGTAGCCAGCTCCTAAATCACCTACTAATTCTTGGTAAGAAGGGTCAGCAGCATAAGCAGACTCATTAGCTATAATACCTGAAACGGGAAAGTTTTGGTCTTCTATAGTAGTCAAGGTAATGCCAACTCCAAAGCTTCCTCTTGTTAAAGGTACAGTATAAGCTAAATCAGCTACACCTGTTGTATCATTCCATTCATACACCTTAGCTGTTCCTTCGTAAGGAGAAGCTATTGCTACAGAAGAATTACCACCGTCGCCTGAATCATCTATAAATAAAGGTTGAGCAACGACTTGTGACATTGCTGCAGTTGGCATTAAAGGGGAAGCTTCTAGTCCAGCCGAATCAGCTCCACTATATGCAGACACCAATCCTTTAGCCAATACTCTTGTTGCTCCATTAGGTTCGTAATCTGAATCATTTGCTCCTGTACCAGCCGTACTATCAAAATCAATAGGTGAGTTAGGACTTACTGTGAAGTCTCCACTAGCTCCATCTCTTACATAGTAATCTACTACAGTGTTTGAATAAGGTGCAGATACAAAACCGCTTCTTGGCCAAGTAATACCGTCATTTGTTGTTGGCATAATTAATCTTGCGTCATAGAATCTTGACTGAGTTCCACCACCCATTCTTGCCTGTATAGCTCCCATCACTGGGCTCGTTGATTGTATTCTATATTCACCATTGGCATTTGTTTCTAATATTACTAGTTCAAATGGCTCTAAAGATACATTCTCTTGACTATTTACTACATTGCCATCTCTAGTTAACGTTACTTCTGCAGGTAAAGGGCCGCATACTATATATATCTCACCTCTATCGTTTCCATCAAAGTCTTGAGAGTTTCTAAATGCATAAACAAATGTATCTGTGAATGCTAAACCTAAACTCATCAACGGCATAGGAGATTCATTACTTCCATTAATTTGTTCAGAGAATCCATAGAATCCCTGCGTAGATGTTATAATTGCTCCATCTGACAAACCCGTAAAACATATAGGTTCTCCAGCTTGCATAAATTCTCTGTGTAAAACAGTTGCACTGCTATAGGCTGCACCATCTGCATATACCTCTACAACATTACCATTACCTAAAGAACATCCTTGTACTTTACCACTAGTTGTTTGAGCTACTGCTAATATAGTTTTAGCTGGCTGTCCATCTGCAGCCAATAATGCTTGTTCTAAGTTTAATGCTCCACCTTTTGCTAAAGGAAGTACTGCTGGTACTTTTATATATCCTAAAGCCTCTATTTCATTATCTGTAAGTTGTGTATTGTTATCAGTCTTAACATAACCAAAAGCAGTTATATCTGCATCGCTTAATTGTGTATTGTTATCAGTCTTAACGTAGCCAAAAGCAGTTATATCTGCATCGCTTAATTGTGTGTTATTGTCTGTTTTAACGTAGCCAAAAGCAGATATATCTGCATCAGACAACTGTGTATTGTTATCCGTAGTTACAAACCCATTAGTATTAGCATCTATTAAAGCATTTATTTGTGCGTCAGTACGTATATCCCCTACATTTGCTTTACCACCTAAACCATCTACATTTAATTGTAGCTGGTTAACTAAATTAACTCTATCAGATATCCATTCTGTTCCGCTCCATAAATACCATCCTTTAGGTTTATATGTACCACCTAAACTGCTAGGTAGCCATTGAGTTCCTTCAGATTGATTACAATAAGCTAACTCGCCTACAACAGACCCTGCTGTCAAAGAGCTGTAATTAGCAGCCCTCTGACCTACAGAGGATGATGTTCCTGACATAGACTGCCAAGAACTACCATCCCAATACCTTTCGGTTTCGTTATCCGTGTCGTATACAATTCTCCCAACCTCAGGTTCTATTAGCAGTATTTCCGAATAAGTTAAACTGTCAGGCCTAACTTCATAAGATGTGCTTTTTTTGTCTTTAGATTGATTTAAATTACTATAACTTAAATCAGTCTCATCTGTTGGTTGAATCGAACTTCTTTGACTAGAGTTATTTCTAGTTATTATTGGCATTAATTATATGTTATATAGGTTAATTAATTCTTCAATCTTAGCTAAAGTTTCCATATCTTCAGCAGAAAATTCTTCCTTATCAGTAAAGAAACCCTCTATTGAGAAACCGAGATAGTTACCTTCTTTTACATTATTCCATACTTCATCGTTCTCTACTCTCATAGCTACAGCCCAAGCTCCTACAGGTGCTTTTAAGCCATATAAAGCAGTCTTATCCTTGTCAGTATCTTCTACTATCCAAGACTCTGTTAAATACACTCCATTTACTTCTGTTTCGTGCTCAGTAGTAGTATTGTGTAATTTAAGCGATTTAAGGTACTTTTCAGACGCTTTACGGACAGTTTCTTCGCTAAAAGTTATATTGTATTCAAAACCTTTGTTCTTACGGTAAATAAGCTTATTTGGAACGAGAGCAAGTCCTATTACTAATCTCTTATCCTCATCAATAGTCTTTAGTTCAACTTTGTGCTCATTAAGAGCAACAAAGTTCTCTTCTATTGCAGGATATTCCACAAAGGATATGGCATCTATACCACTATCCTCTGAGTCATCTATAAATAATTCTATTGTTTCTAATTCTTCCATTGTGTATAAATTTATATAATAAGATTAAAAATTAACGATTTTGTTTTATATTCCTGAGGATTCTACAGCGTTAGCATTAAGCTCAGTTGCATTTTCTATATCCTCGTAAACTACATAAGCTCTATTAGGCTGATTTACTTGACCTCCTATTGATTCAGCTAATTGGTTAGTTTCACTATTACCAACTACGTTGAAATTAGGTGAGAAAGTGTTTCCACCTCCACCTGAGCCACCTGAACTACCTGTATCTCCTGAGCTACCTTGTGACTCAGCCCATATATTAGCAATAGCCAATCCTGCTCCTATGTTATTCTTAAGAATCTTTCCTTTTGCTGCAGCACCAATACCTGTACCTGTAGCAATAGAAGACTTCCCTGCTGCAATCATAGCGGCACCCTGAGGATTACCCGCTGCAAGTGCAATTCCACCTTGTGCAACAGACGCTGTACCTCCTGCTATAGACTCTGAAGATGCTGAAGTACTAGTATTGATTATATCTTGATTAGCCGCTTGAGTACTTGCAATTACTTTAGCTGTAGCAGCAGACTTCTCTACTATAACAGCAGCTTTAGCTAAACCTTCATTATCTTTAGACAGTTTCTTCATAGTGCTTCCTATTGAAGATAACCATCCTATATACTCCATTCTAACAGCTTTTATGGACTCAATCTTAGCTGTCTCCATATCAACCTCCTCTTGATTTCTAGCTATAGCGTAAGCTCTTCTTTCTTCGTCAATAAGGAACTGTGATTCAGCAAGAGTATTACCTTCTTGTTGAAGCTTTATTAACTTTCTAGCCATATCTTCTTCAAAAGCAATGTCTTCTTGTGCGAATATATCTCTTTGTCTTTGTTGTAGTATAGCTAAAGAACGAGGGTCTTTTTCGTCTAATAAGTTGTTTAAAGCGTCTAATTCAGCATTTGCTCTGTCTATAATATCCTTTTGAGACTGTATAGCGTAATCCTCTTTTATCTTTCTGTCTAATTCGTTTGTTTCTACAGTATTTTTAGCCACTAAAGCTCTCATAGCCATACTATGCTCACCTTCAGCTTGCATAACCATATCGTTAAAAGTCTTGTTAGCTTGAGCTTTTTCTTTGTCAGTCTTTGCTTTCTTCAAGAAATCATCTCTTCTCTGCTTTTGTGTCTCAATAAACTTCTTTAACCTTAAGTCTAACTCATCTTTAGCATACTTTTGTTCTAATTTAAGTCTTTCTCTTATGTTTTTCTCTTGAATTAAAAGCCTTTCTTTGTTTTGAGCTAATATAAAGCTAGTTAAGTCAAGAATCTTGCCTTTAAATATCTTTATAGCCTTACTTCTTTTACCTCCTTTTTTATCATCTTCTCCGAATACCTGAGGGAATATCTCCTCCTCATTCATATATCCATATATCTCGTCAATCTGCTTATTATATTCAGCCTTATAAATTGACATTTCAGCTTCAAGTTCTTCAGCAGCAGTCTTTCCTATGTCAGCTCCTGTAAAGAAGTTCTTGAATGCCATTTTAGCCTTCTGACCAAATCCTAATCCTTCTATCTGAAGCTTAACAAGTTTTTTGTTTAATGCTTCAATAAGTTCTACTGCTGCTGCTGCCCTAGCTACTTTAGACATCTCAATAGTCATAGCTCTTAAGTTCGCTACACTATCTTGCGTAAGGTTTCCGTTTTCATCTAAGGAAGCGTTAAGTCCTTCAATCTCTTCATTAGCTCTTCTAACCATTTCTTGCTTTTGGTCTAAAGCAACAGTACTATCATCAGTAACTCTAACTAAAAGATTTAATTTAGTGGTCATAGTCGTAATACCTTCTTGAGAAAGCTTAGATATTACGCCTTCAGCTCGACCTGCAGTATTAGAAAAGTACTCTATAGCAGCTATAGCCGCTTGAAAAGCTAATAACACACCTAAAGGACCCATAAGAGACTTCCATAGACCTTTTAAAGCACCCTGCATACCTATAGCCTTACCTGTAGCAGCATCTGTAGTAGTTGCAGCTTGAGCCATTAAAGAACCTAACTGAGAAATGTTATTGGCTACACCTCGAATACCATAAGGAGCATCACTAAATACACGACCAAGTTCCATAGCAGAAGCAGCGTGTAATCCTGTAGCAGAAGAACCTTCTCTCATAGAAGCTGTAAGCTGACGCATATTAGCAGAAGCAGTCTTAAACTTTTCACTACTCATATCCATAACACCCATCTCTTGACGAAGAGCATTAATCTTTTGTTGTATTGCAACTAGAGAGTTTTTGTGAACTGCGTTGTTTTGCTTTACTGCAGCAGTGCTTTCTTTAACTTCTTTGTTATGCTGCTTTGTGAATGTGTTTAGTTTTTGAGTAGCAGTATGAAGCTCCTTCTGAGTCTTTGCGTATTCAGCAGTAGTTGAATCTACCTTCTTTAAACTTGCTGAAAGTCTATCTACTTCTGCCTTAAGTTTGTTTAGGTTATTCTGAGACTCTTTAATACCATCAATCTCTATTCTAAAGTTACTTTTTTTATTACCTGTAGCCATTATCTATTTCTTTTAATGTGGTTTTTAATTTCTTTTAGTTTTAAAGGTGCTTCGTACTTGCCCTTTGCTGTGTCGATGACTTCATCTCCTATGAAGAAGTCATCTGCTTTCAATATTTCTAATATTTCTTTTATCATTTTGTTTTATTTTATATTCCTGTAGCTCCTTTATCTGTAATAGTCCATCCTTTTGCCACTAAACTACTTCTGTTAGAACCTGCACTTCCAAGATAGTATGTTTCGTCCATATCTAACACAACATTAGTAACACCTGAGTCATCTAAAACCTCTAGCAAGTCAGTATAAAAATTAGTGTCGTATTGGTGCGTAGACATAAATAAACTCATATCTTCTATTGAAGAGAAGTTCCAATAAGCAACGTTATAGTCAAAAGATGTAGCATTGTAAAACATACCGCTCATATCTTTAACGTTTTCAACGTTCCAAACACTTATATCTCTATTAAATGTTGAGTTGCCTGCAAACATACTACTCATATCTTCTACGTTGTCAACATCCCAAACATTAACAGCTCCGTTATAGTCTGTATTCTGAAACATTTGCTTCATACTTTTTACGTTGATTGTATTCCATTTAGATAGATTCTTGTCAAATATAGTGTTATTAAACATACCTTCCATAGTAGCCACAACTCCTACATCCCAATTAGTTAAAAACTGATTAAAAGTAGTGTTATTAGAAAACATTGCCTTCATATCAACGACATTGCTAACATCCCAACCACCTATAGCTTGATTAAAGTTAGAGTTAGCGAACGCAGAGCTAAGGGTTATTACATTTGACATATCCCACTGCTCTATTAAGTTTACAGTTCCATTAGTACCTGACATTTTAAATGATGAGAAAGCTCTGAAGTTAGGCTTATCTAAAACATTAGACATATCAAATCCACTACCAAAACTAACTAAGTCAAGTCTATTTAAGCTAGACTGCTCTCCAAATGACACTAATTCAGTATAAGCTGTTCTGTCTACTATACCAAAGTCGATAACTCTAGCTTCTCCTGCTATCTTTATAGTATATTCACCTGCTGTAGCGTAAGTATGTTCTCTTTGAGTATAAGTATTAACAGAAGTTTCTCCATCACCCCAAAAGATAGTACCGTCATAAGTACTATTATTAACGTAAGGAAGCTCTACAACCTCATTCGCAGAGGTTGTAACAACTTTAAAAGATAAGAATGTATCTTGTTCACTCTCAGGAGTTCCTTCAAATACCTTGAATGTATCTGTAACTCTAAGTAAATTAAGCTTAGTTAAAGCTTTATTTATGTTAATATCCATAGAGTCTATTATATAAGATATTCTGTCTATAATTAAAGTGTCGTTAAGCTGTAATTTAGAGAATATTGCAGGAGGTAAGTATGCTTTTACCTCAAATCTCTTAGCATAAGCAGAGTAAATACCTTGTATGTACTCACTATGGAAGTTGTTAAAGATAGAATTTTCATTTATATCTCTAGTGTATTCATCAAACTCAGCATTAAAGTGAGTTGTATTGAGTCCGCTTTCATCTACATTAGACGGTGCATTATAATAATCATCTCCTATAATACCATCTCTCCATTGTATTTGGTGTCCTGATACAGCTTTAATGTTGTTTATGTAATGAAGTAAAGGTTTACCTATAGTTGGATTAGGAAAGTTGTCACCTCTATTGTCAGCAACAAACCATCCCCATTGATAATTAGTAAGATTACCTGAGTCAACATTAACCAATCTTTCAAACATCATCTTCTCAAACTTAGGCTTAACATCGTAATTATTACCGTCAAATAATAAAGAATTAGAAGAATCCATTCCTTCTTCAGTAAAGTTGTTAACATTGAAAACAACGTTACCAAAGTCATCACCTGTTATTTCTTTTTGATTAATAGCTAAGAAGGTTTTAGGCTCAGCGTATTTATAATTTACAGTCTTAAAAGGAGATATTCTTGATACAGTTGAGTCCTCTATATTAATATAATTAGTTATGTCATACTGCTTACCTGAATCCAAGTAGTCATCGTAAGATTTTATATTTATTAAATAAGAATTATCATCTAACCTTTCTTCAAAAGCAACTAAGTTGTATGTCTTGAATATGTCTGAAAGAAAATCTATAATTTTCATATCAGGCATAAGTCTCTGAGGATTAATAAATTCTAAGTTACTATATACGTCATTATCATTGTCAAAGAAAGCAAAATTGTTTGCTAAAGTTGTTACTGTTCCTGAAGAATTTATAGATGTCCTTACTATATTTGTTTTAGTTAGCCCTAACAATGGCTTATATGTATTAACGGTTGAGTCAGCAGTTATAACTACAGCTACATAGTATTCCATTTTTCTATACTTTCTAAATGGTATGTCAGCGATTAACTCAATGTCTTCAGAAGGACTAAAAGTCTTTAACCTTGTCTTGTACTTTACATTAGTATCTTTTTCGTAAATATCTATCTTAACAGTTATGTCTCCTGAACCTGTTATACTTGCTGAAGGTATAGTAACTTTAACTCTATGAGATTGTTTTGTGTTATCGAACACACCATTATACACAGACTCATTAGTTATGGTTCTTAAATCTCCATCACCTGATAAATATTCCCATTCGTTTTGGTCTGCACCTGCTCCGTTATCTCTAAGCATTCTTATAACCTGATTCCTCTCAACGTCTCCTGTAGTTGATTCGTAACCTATAGCTCCTTTTCTATTGTGAAGCCATATATATAAATCTTTTAAAGTAGAGCCACCTTCTTTCTCTGCAGATAAAACACCACCTTCAGTAGTGCTTACCGTGAAAGATATGCCTGTAGAATCAGTATCTGTAACAGATGTTTCTTGCTCAGGACCGTATGATTCGGATTGTATAACAACGTTCTTAACGTTAGACACAGAAGCAACGTAACCTGTTATGTTATTTATAGCGTCTGACACAGCTTGAGCAGCAGCACCTGTACCTCCAATAGGTATTTCTATTAAGTAATTTACGCCATTTAAAGAAACTGTTATGTTTCCTACAGAAGTAGCTCCTATTGCAATGTTTATTTGACTTAATTGTTTAACACCTGCATCTTCACCAAACATCCAATCCTTATTAAACTTAATCATAGGAAACTCGTGCTCTATAGCGTCAAATATAAGTTTAATCTTCATAGATGGCTTTAAGTCAGTAAAATTAAGTCTATCGCTAGCAGTGATAGAGTAATTAGCATCTCTCTCTTCTAAAGATAGAATCCTATGAAATCCGTCATCATCATATTCAAACCCTGTAGTGTGCGTCATTAAAGAATACTTAAAGTCACCATCTGAGTTCTCTAATACAAGACCGTCAGACTCGTTAGAACCTGCGTCTTCACCTTGATTAAGTATTGTTAATGTAGCTAATACACCTGTGCTAAACACATTAATAGTTGAGTTTGATTTTACTCCTGCTTCATTAGCGTATATAAGAACGTTGTTCTGCTGTATTATAGTTGCAGAATGGTCTCCAACATTTACATTTACAAATAAAGCTATAGCTATTGCAGTTTCTGCTATTGTAGAGTTTGCTGACATTTGTATATCATACTCTTCTCCGTCAAGTTCAATTCTCAAGAATCCTGAAGATGTAGCTCCACTTGTTATAGCTATATAAGTCTGCTCAAATGAACCTGAAGATAATTCTACATTAAATCCTTTTTCGAATCCTGTTCTTACGTTTGTAGCAGTATTCTTGTATCTAAAGTTAGATAATAAATTTAAGTCCTTAAGCTTTATGTCTGACAGTATATCCTTAAGTGAAGTTATTTCACCAAAGAACTGAACGCTATAAGATATAGGGTTGTTATCCTTAATATTAACTGTGTTAAGTTTTATATATCCTTTTTTAAAGTCTACACCATTTAATTTTATTATAGCGTCATACTTTCTTCTAGGGTCGAAACCATCAAATATATTAGGATTAGCAAATCTTTTAAATATCCTATTGTTAGTTTTAGAAGCAGGTAATTTAAATTGATTAGTATACGCAGCAAAAACCTTTGCAACGTCTTTAGAATCCTTTATTTTGTCTTTTACAGTTATGTTTACGTCAGGATTAATATCTGCTGAAATCCAATTCTCAGATAAACTTCCGTCAGGGTTTCTTAAGTCTGTGTTTATAAATATCTGTGCTTTAGTCATATTATCTTACTGAGTTTATCCAATCGTTAGCTCCTTCAAATTTAAAGGTGTAATTAATAAGTTTATCGTTAATTTTACTCTTAACATCTAAGTTTTTAGTAGTTAAATGCACAGGTAACGTATAAGTGCTACTTTGCTTAGGTATGAATGCAACTCCAAATTTAGAAGAATCTACTTGTAACCAAATCTGCTCAGACATAATAAGCTCTAAGAAAGTGTCGTTTTCTTCTTCAGGAATCCATCCTGTGTTAAATTCCAAAGAAACCTTACCGTTTTTATTAAGTACATACTGTTGATGCCTAAAACTATTGTAAGTTCCTCCTTCTAGTATATTCCTAGTATACTTAGTGTCTTCAGACTGCATAGATATATTAAATCTACCTGTAAAGTGTACTTGTTGCATAGCTCCAAATCTATTTACAAAGTAAGCAGGAGTATATCCGTATTTATTACATTCCTGATATTCCACATATATAATCTCATCATCGCCTGTAGAGAACTCCACAACAACTCTTTGAGCATAAACACCTGCTTGAGAAGTGTTTATGTAATCAATAGCGTCTGCTGTATTGTCACCTGCACTTAATCCTGATACAGTGTGAAAAGTGTGCCATCCTGCTCCGTTTGAGGTTTGTAGTTTATAACCTGTAAATTCCTCTGCTAATACAGGTATTCTGTTGTTAGTATCTGAATAAGACCTTATAACTTCAGTAGACATAAGAACTCTCTCAGTCATAGAGTAGTTAGCTCCATCTGTAAAAGTACCATAACCGTCAAGACCTAAGAAGTATTCTTTAGTGTAAGTAGTTGTAGTTCCGTCTAAGTAAACAGATGTACATACAGAAGATAATAGAACAGCATTACTCTCTTCTCCTGCAGTACCAAACACAACTTCTACGAAATCTCTAGCTAGTTCTGATATATCAACAGAAGCAACGCCATTTAAAGCTGTGCTTCTTAGTCTTATAGTAGCGTCTGTAGGTTCAGCAGAAAGTTCGCCTATCCAAACTCTAAGACTTACAAGTATATAAGACAAGTCTGTTTCTGATTTAGTCACCCAATAAGGAGAACGTAATAATATTTTGTTAGTTGGTAATGCCATTATATGTTATTTAATAAATTGTCAATTTTGTTTTGTGCCCATAGTTCAATATCATTTATAAGGTCTACTCCAAATGAGCTGTTTTCACTGAATATAGAAAGTATGTCACTACCTCTATATCCGAATCTCCGTATAGTACCTCTAGCTTTTATAGCTCTAGCAATAAGGAAAGCACTAGCTTTATAATCTCTTTCAGTAACAGTACCTTTAGAGAATCTAGGTCTAATACCTTTAGCTTTCATCCATCTTATAATTCCTTCAGAACCTGAAGCGCTAATTCTTTGTCCTCTATTTAAACCTTCGTCTAATATATTTACAGAAGGGTCGAACTCAATTACTATACCTCCACCATCTAAAGAGTATGAGATAGAATTTAAAGTGTCACCTGATGCGTGAGTGCGGTCACTAACAAGCTTGTTCCTTAAATCACCTGCAGCACGTTTACCGTACTTATCAATTAGTAATTTGAATTCTTTATCCATTAACAAGCACTTATGTTCTTAGGCATTTGTACTGTAATATCAATCCCCCATCCTGTTAAAGAGTTCTCAAACTTCTCATAAAGTAGCTCAGCAGTAGGGTCTCCTACGAGAACATACTGCTTCTGTGCTAAATAACCTCTTCCACCTCTAAAAGCTTCTACTAAGTTGTTTATAACTGTAGATTGTGTGTTAAGTACATCTTGTAAGTTACTAGCTCCTTCAAATGAGTTGTCATACTCTTTAGGTTCGTTAACTATATCTAAAGCCATTACGCTTATAGTTAGCTCTATAATGTTTTCATCATAAGTAATATCACTAATAGCAAAGTGTGATAATGGGAATAGAGTTTGTTTAGATAAATCTGTTCCATCTAATTGTCCGAAGACTACTGCATTAGTATTTTCTTCGTTGTTCTTAAAGTGTCTTTCAACAGCTCCTAATATATCATATACTTGTGTCATACTTAAAATGATTTTTTAATACTTTTTCTTTCTATTGCTATCTTTTCTTTCTCAAACTGTAACCACGTTAACGCTGAGTGAATAGGAAGCTTTGTTGTTCGTTCCAAGTCAAGAGCTTTTCCGTCAGCAAGGGCATAAATTTGTTGAAACCATCCATATCTTTCACTAAAGCTTTCCGATGCTCCTCCGATAGAGTTGCTTCCTGCAGAAACTTCTTCTCTATATAACTCTTCATAGCTGCCAACAATCTCGTCCCTAAACGATAAAAAAAAACCTTAGCTCCTAAAGCTACTCCTAATGGCATATCTAACATTACATCTGCATACTCTTCAGTACCACTATACTCTGCTATCCTATAAGCTTCTTTATCTTTAAAGCTTTTATGTACAGGTCTGTATAATACAGCCATAGCTTTGTGTATTGTATCTAAGTTGTCTGAGTAACTAGTTAAATCTATATACTCACCTAAACTAATCTTGTCTAAGTTAGGAATAAATCCAAAGTCTATCTCTACACCATCTGAACCTGTCATAGAAAATCTCCTCTCTAAAGGAGTTTTCGATTGAAACACTTGATAAAACTTTTCTAGTGCTTCATTAAAATAATGCATAGGAACTTTAACAATATCTTTATATTCCATACCACAGAATATCTCTAGTATTTTAATATCAAGAAAATTGTTCTCTACATCTTCATTTGCTTCATACACTTTCATAAACTTAACATAATCTCTTAATGAGATGTCATTAATGTTCTCAGGTATATGTAATTCAATTTCTTTCATAAACAATTCTTATACTATAAGATAAAATAATAGGTAAACTGTTCGCCTATAAATAAAACTTATTTATTATGTTGACAACTATAAGTAAATAGTATAGTAAGAGTATATCTGTAGACGAACAAAAAGACTCTTTTCTTATTATATAGTAGATAATTCAGGCAACAGTCCGTTAAAAGCCTTTAAGGACAAACTTTATGTGAAAGCATATTGGAACAGGCAGACTTTCCTATGTCAGCCTTGCTTTACTTTTATAACTTTTGAGCTACCCGAGCAAACTACTGAACATACGGTTGCTTAATTGCAATGATTTTCTTTTTATTTAAAGTTATTAGGGGGTAGCATATTCTAGAGCGAGGTAATCACTAGATATAGCTCTTACAATTTGTGATTGCCGAGCTTCGATTCGTACATAATTCCCTCTTGTTAAAGATACTTATACTATATACTCCTAAGGTGAGTGCTCCACAAGAGCAAACGAACCGTAACAAGTGTCTTCTAGCGAGGACTACTGAAAGCTCTACCAATTTATGATTGTCCGAGCTTATAACTTAACTGTAAAAATATATATTTCTAAATTTAATATGTCCGTATCAATCAAAAAGATATTTCACTTACTCC
>Ga0209634_1000497_pt1 | contig 30464 bp, 25 predicted proteins | sample LinPmetageLP40_FD_184043 | JGI IMG/M metagenome (GOLD analysis project Ga0209634, IMG submission 184043) | Marine viral communities from the Pacific Ocean - LP-40 (SPAdes) (version 2) | ecosystem: Environmental > Aquatic > Marine > Oceanic | place: Pacific Ocean | collected 2010-08-26 | reverse complement strand
TGGTGAAGACGGTGGAGACGGTGGAGACGGTGGAGACGGTGGAGGCGGTGAAGACGGTGGCGGTCTAGATGAGCATGATTGGGAGGGTGCTAAGGGACTTACATCAGATGAGTTGCGTGAGTTGGAGCGTGATATCGACGAGGCCATACGCCAAGGCGCACTTGCCGCAGGGAAGATGGGCCAAGAAGTTGACCGAGATATCGGCGAGCTATTGAAGCCGCAGGTTGATTGGCGTGAGTTACTGCGTGAGTTCTTACAAACCACCTGTGCCGGTAAAGACTTCTCTACATGGAAGAGGCCCAACCGCAGGTACATAGCACAGGGTGTATACCTACCAAGCGGCATCAGTGAGACGGTGGGCGAGCTAGTATTGGCAATCGACACGTCCGGTTCTATCGGGCAACGCGCTCTCACAGTATTTCTCAGTGAGGTCAAGTCTATTTGCGACACAGTAAAACCCTCTAAGGTTCGGCTACTGTACTGGGGACACAAAGTGGTTGGTGATGAGTCCTACTCACCCGATGAGCTAGGTAACCTGATCAATTCCACCAAACCAATTGGTGGTGGAGGTACAGACGTGGAGTGTGTTGTTGACTATATGCGCGACAACAATATCACACCCCAAGCGACTATCGTGTTGACTGACGGTGACCTGTACGGTGGTTGGGGTGTATGGACATGCCCGATACTCTGGGCAGTACTCAACAATCCCAAGGCCAAGCCCCCTCTAGGCAAGGTTGCACATATAAAATCGGGAGATATGTAATGAAAGAAGATATTTGGGAAAGGCTCACACTACAGATCCAAAAGGAAGTGGACTATGTAGGTTTTTCAGAGGAGTTCTACGAGCTATTGGATACGTTGGCTGATGATGCCGTACAGAAGTACCTTAATGAAGAGGAGATATGTAATGACTAAACTCAAGGTAATACGGAGCCTATCGGCTAAGTTACAACGTCAAGCGGAGCTGGCTAAGGAACTAGAACGCAGTATGTATTTGCAGAGCATACACCCAACTATCTATGACAAGGGTACAGTGACATCTACCGTCGTGAGCAAACACATGACAGGCAACAGCAAGAGCGAAAAAGAAATAGTGCAGTGCTACTTTCTCGACGGTCGGGGGAACAAATTCCACATAAGCCGCAACCAATGCGTCGAGCTATTCCCTGACAAGGTTGTGGCACCACGACCGAGCGAAAAGACGCACAGAAACTTTAATGTTTACAGAGAGGAGGAAGTGTAATGTTATCTACATTTCAAGATGTTGAAGTGCGATACAAGAATATCAAACCCATGAAAAGCAAGAACCATCAAGTGGTAGATGATGTACGCCCACTAGGTAATCGAAAACGTAAACACGAGAGGATAGTCAAAGTCCACGATCACAGGTATATCCTAGGAGTGGTAGGTCATGGAGGCACACACCTGTCCAATGACTTTATATTCCCTATGATCACTTGGGATCTTCTAGACCCTAATGGTGCTGACATGCGTGATCGTATTACGTTATGTGGTGGCATCAGCAAGTACTCTGGTACTGCCCGTGACTTCTTCCGTGAATTTCTACCTGTTGGTTGGAGATACGAGAAGCAGACCATAAAGCACAATGAATACGTGCCTGACCAAAGAGCTTGGAGCGGTCTGAGAAGCAAGACTATCCAGACATACTTTCTCCCCGAAAGCGAGGGCAGTTGGGGTGCCGTTGAAAATAGCGGGAGGGAATGGGTGATCAGGTCTACCTATAGACGCGAACTAGTTTTTGAACGGCGCTATGATCGCAGGGCATCCGCGAAACCCGATCAATGGAACCTTGTAAGCCCTAAGTGGTTACCCGCTAAAAAGATTGTGGACAAGGAGGCCAAGGAGCAGTACGTCAAGGATATACAAGACTTCTCTGATTGGGCTTGCATCATGGCCCCACTACTAAAAGGGGAAGTAAAAGATAGCGTATGTGGGGCATTGATATCAAACCCCGGAGAAGTACGTGCGGCATTACACCTTGACTCCCCACAACGTGTTGATCTATTGACTAGCTTTATGCATTTGATTGTAGAGAACGGCGGTTCTATGCAGTGGGACAGAACCCTTCAGAGGTTTGTAGCCAAGGATCAGTTTTACGACAGGAAGAAATTCAAATCGCAGATCAACAAACTAGTAAACCAATACGGTGATTTCTATAACCATCAACCTATTAGACAGGAGATACAATTATGAATTTCAGACCAGTACCATCAGCGGATGTAGGCTACGAGCTAGTGGGAGAACATTCGCCTAAACTTGTTGAAGATTGGACAGCACCCAAGTACCCAACAGATTTAGGTGTCATAGATGTACCTAACCTACAGGAGGTAAGCCTAGGAGAAATGGAAGTATCTGAGCAATGGAAACAAGAACAGTACGAAACATTAGATAGTTGGGACGCTAAACGCGCAATACGTAGACGAGAACAAGCGTTTGAAACCGCGAGGGTAAACAACAGGGTAGTACGATACCTTAAAGAACTAAACGATTACTTTCGTGGCGCGTACTTATTTTACGGCAAAGCGGCTAAGGCAACCAAGATTCATGTGTACCGCAAGCAAGACTTATACGCTATGGGTTGGGTCGGGTATGGGGATTGGACGGTATCCGATACTGGGGTAAGAAAATTTACTGTGTACTCAAGACGTATAAAAAACAACAAGTGCGCCTCCAACAAGATGCAGTATCATGTAGCGCGGTACTCTACGGTTAAGCTAGCAGTCAAAAGGGCATCGGCAACGATTGTACCTTACACAGAGGTGGAGAACGTGGCTCAGAATGTACGTGCCGCGTCTAGAAAAGTGGATGGGATAAGTACAAATGCAGAAAGTGCGCTATGTAGCAGACGCGATTCACTTACTAGGAACTTGTATAGAGATAATTCCGCGTTACATCAGGAACTGTACCGGCTACTCGACATAGGGCATAAGTTTATGTCGGTAGAAGTAGAACATGACATAAAGAACTTACGCGCCGCACAAAAAGAAGCCGAGGAGCTAAGACAAAAGAAGTACAACATGTATTGTGTACGGGTGTTTCAAGACAGACATGGTGTGCAGACGTACAGTGTGATTCGCATAGACAATATCTCCCCAAATTTTCACCGCATGTCAATACATGAATCAGTAGACGAGTACCAACGACCTATTGTGTTTACTAACGATACCTTGGACGATGAGTTGCAGGGTAGTCTGGCTGTACTATCTATGGTAGATATTGGCGATCACGTAGAAGGTGTTGGGTACAGGGACAGTGAGGACATGTACTTCGCATATTGCAAAGGTGATACATAGTGAGCAAAGGTAATAGTGCTTATCACGTAGTAATAGATAATAATACTAAACTGGTTAGAATATCATGTATTGGTATGGAATGTGTTGACTCAGATATTGTGGGGGAGTATGATTGTATAGATAACCTCCCCAAGTGGATGCAAGGTCGTTTAGCAGTACTATACATATTAAGTAACAAAGAAGCCGATTGGGTTAAAGCGGTGGAAGGTGTAGGTAAACGACTACGTTCAAACGAATATTTGGTTTACGACCAAGCTGAATAGATGTTTATCCATTTACATTCAGCATTTTACGGGAGCTTCGGCTCCCTTTTTTTGGTCTGGAAAATGTATGACGAGAGCTTGGTCATACAGTATGAGGATACAGTGAAGATAAAAATAGAGATAGATGTAGACAACGACGACCTAGTGGATCTAGCTAGAGAGATCCTGTACGTACTTGAGGAGATAGCTGATGGCATCAACGCCGGAAGTAAAGGTAAAGAAGGTAGTGATTAAGCACCTTAAAGATATGGGTGCTTATTACTTTTATCCTGTTACCGGCGGTTACGGTGGCAGTGGTGTTCCTGACATAGTGGGGTGTCACAAGGGTAAGTTCTTTGGCATTGAATGTAAGGCGGGCAAGAATAAACCTACTCCTTTACAGGATAAGAATTTACATGACATAAGCTCCGCAGGGGGCATAGCACTAGTAATCAACGAAGCCAACATGCACGACACAACGGCACTGGTGTGGGGTGACTCGCCTACGAGCCGCCGCAAGGAACTGGCTTCACAATGAGCCGCACCGAGCGTTAACAACCTAAACTACTGGAGAAAAAATATGGGCAAGAAACAAAGCAAAAGACAGTCGGTAGAGCGGCACATGGCAGTAAACCCACAAGCGACCCTCAAGTCAGTATCTAAGGCTACGGGAGCGTCGTATAACTACGTGTATAAGATAAACAAAGCTCTCAAAGAAACCGAAGCCCACGCACGTATGGCTTCAGACATGGCAACGCCTAGTGTTGCCGCTCAAGCAGGGGAGATTTACGAGCGTAGAAAAGACATGAATGCTGTACGCGAACAAGTTAGAAAGTTGGAAGAGCAAGACCAAGTTCAACAATCGAGTGCGGGTAAACTAGATTTGGATAGGGGAACGCTGACAGCCCCGTGGAGTACCTTTACCACGGTTAGTTCAGACTCCACTCTTATAGGTAAGTTACCACCCATAGGAGAAGCTGTGAGTGATGGGAGTACAGCATCTTACTACGAGTTACCCACAGGTTGTACAGAGTTACAAAACCTGATAAGTCATAAGGATATGAACGCGCAGATTGGTGAGATATTCCGCAGTTGCTACCGTTATGGCGAGTCCTCGCACAGTACCAAGCTACGTGATGCCAAGAAGATCAAGTTCTACATCGACGCGGAGATTGCGCGGTTAGGGGCATGATGTTCACTGACCACGGTGCCGCTGTTGAAGAAGCTGACTATCTCGCTAACAAGGATGGGAGTGAGGTAGTTGTGGTATCCAATGAAGACGCTGAGTGCCTGTGGGTTATCAGCGCCAAGCAACTTAACAAAATAGCATACAAAAATATGGAAGTACTGGAGAGGTTTAAGCCGTGGACTTGATTACGTTAGATTTTGAGACTTACTATGACAAGGACTTCTCGTTACGTAAGATGACGTTGGAATCCTATATCCGAGATCCTCGTTTTGAGGTGATCGGTGTAGGGGTAAAGGTAAATAATGGAGAGACAGAGTGGGCAAGTGGTACGCATGGAGAGCTTAAAGCCTACCTTAAAAGTTTTAACTGGGATGATAGCTTCGCCCTAGCCCATAACACTATGTTTGATGGGGCAATACTTAGTTGGATATACGGTATAAACCCTCGCGCATATGCAGATACTATGTGTATGGGTCGCGCCATACATGGTGTAGAGACTAGTGTTAGCTTGGCTTCACTAGCCGAACTTTATAACCTTGGTGTTAAGGGTGGAGAGATACAAAATACTAAGGGTAAGGGACGCAGTGACTTTAATAGCACCGAGTTAGATAAATTTGGGGACTACTGCATAAACGACGTGGAGTTGACTTATGGACTGTTTAAACAAATGGCACCAAAGTTCCCAAAGAAAGAGATGCGCGTTATAGACAGCACACTCAGGATGTTTACACAACCTATGCTCGATCTTGACTTGAGTAAGTTAGAAACTCATCTGGACTCCACTCGCCACAAGAAAGAACAGATGCTTAAATTCGCGGGGTTTACTAAGAAGGATTTGATGAGTAACCCTAAGTTTGCGGAGATATTAAAAGATCATGGCGTAAAGCCACCGATGAAGAAAAGCCCCGCCAACGGTAAGATGACATTTGCTTTTGCCAAAACGGACGAGAAATTTACTGACTTGCTTGACCATGAAAACTTTATGGTGCAAACACTAGTAACCACACGCCTTGGTGTGAAAAGCACCCTTGAAGAAACTCGCACTGAAAGATTTATATCCATCGCAAAGCGGGGGTTGCTCCCTGTGCCTATAAGATATTACGCGGCACACACAGGACGTTGGGGTGGAGACGATAAGATAAATATACAAAACCTACCTAGCCGTGGGGACAATGGAAAAGTTCTCAAGAAATGCATAGTGCCACCTGATGGATACACACTTATAGATTGTGACTCATCTCAGATCGAAGCTCGTGTGTTGGCATGGTTGTCAGAGCAGAACGATCTAGTGAAGGCTTTTGCTAACAAGGAAGATGTGTATATAAAGATGGCATCGAGTATTTATGGCATACCCGAAAGTGAGGTTACAAAAGAACAACGGTTTGTTGGTAAGACCACCATACTAGGATGTGGCTATGGGATGGGGTCTTATAGGTTTCAAGATCAGTTAGGAAATTTTGGTGTAGATATAACTATAGAAGAGAGTCGTAGGATTGTCCAAGTCTACCGCGAAGCCAACAACAGTATAGTCGATTTGTGGGCCAAAGCTCAGAAAATGCTAACGGACTTAGTTAACAAAGATAAAGGACGATATGGTATTGGGGGCATTATAAAGTATAAGGAGGATGGGATTCTATTACCCTCTGGGATTATGATGCGGTACGACGATATAAAATCTAAGCGAGAGGAGAAGGGGTTACAGTTTAGCTATAAATCCCGCAAAGGCCGAATCAATTTGTATGGTGGGAAGGTGGTAGAGAATGTCTGCCAAGCCTTTGCCCGATGCATAATCGCAGACCAGATGTTAAAAATTAGTAAGGAGTATAAGGTCGTGCTGACTGTACATGACTCGTTGGTAGTATGTGTTAAGGATGATCAAGTCACGGAGGCTAAGTTGTTTGTGGAGCAGTGTATGCGCGAAACACCTGAGTGGGCAGAAGGGTTACCACTAGACTGTGAGGCATTTACAGGTAAGTCATATGGAGACTGCGAAGAATGAACGTCGCTCCGTGGTCTTTCTCTAAACTTAAATCATTCAACCAATGCCCTAAACAGTTTTACCACTTGAAGGTTGCAAAGGACTACAAGGAAAAACAGTCAAGTGCAATGTTCTACGGTAACCAATTTCATAGGGCGGCAGAACACTACGTCAAAGATGGAGAGCCGCTACCCAAAAAGTTTATGTATAGCAAACCCGTACTAGATTCCCTGATAGCAAAGAAAGGGGACAAACTATGTGAGTACAGGATGGGCCTTACAGAGAACCTAGAGCCTTGTAGATTCAGCGACAGAGATGCTTGGTACAGGGGTATATGCGACCTAATCATACTCAACGAAGAAGACAAGCTAGCGTGGGTTGTTGATTACAAAACTAGCAAGAACACTAGATATGCAGACAAGTATCAGTTAGAGCTAATGGCTCTAGCGGTGTTTAAACATTTCCCTGCTGTAGAGACAGTGCGGGCAGGACTATTGTTTGTTGTATGTAAGGCACTTGTGAAAGAGAACTACGAGTACTCTACTGCATCTAGCCTATGGCCTAAATGGTACACAGGGTTTGACACGATGAAGAAAGCATATGAAACTGACGTATGGAATGCCAAACCTAGTGGTTTGTGTAAACAACATTGTGTCGTTACCGAGTGTATATACAACGGGAGAAACTAATGCCGTATAAGAACAAGAAAGACCGCAAGAAACAAAATAATCCACCTGTGGGTAGTGCCGCACATAAGGCACGGATGGAGAGGCAGAGAGCCAGACGCGCAATGGATAAGAAGGGTAAGGACGCTAACAAAGATGGTCGTGCTGACAAGCGCGAAGGTAAAGACGTTAGCCACAACAAGGCACTGAGCAAGGGCGGTAGTAACGCAGACGGTGTGCGTGTGGAAAGTAAATCAGCTAATAGAAGTAGAAACTATAAAAGGAGAAAGTGATGGAAGAAGTCATAGTAAGAGTGGAACGTAACACGTTAGGGGAACCCAAGCCCGAAGTGTTAGCGCGAATCAAGATGATGGACTACCACCACGACACAGATAAGTTTAACGCTGACTGCCAAGCAGTAATAGAGGCACTCCGCACAGCATACAGTGTCTATGGTGATGGCGATATAACACTAACCTCTACGGCTAAGGTAGAGAACCTAAATATATAGGGGCATAGCTATGTTTTCATATAGAGATCGGGAGGATAGTTTAGTTACGGAGGAACGTAGTCAAGGTGCAGATAATACCAACAGGTTTAGAAGATTGCCTAGGAAACAACCTATAAAGGTTTACTGCGAAGACGGTATTGATCGCGTTGTGTATGCAGGACAAACCGTTTCCCTTGAGGATAACGATGCATACGAATTAGACTTTAACGATGAGAGTGACCGCTATGACAAATTATAGAACCGCACCCATAAACGCAAAGTCGGCGGCTAACAAACGACAAGTCAAATCCAAGCTGTCAAAAAAGAATATGGTGCAACAGCTTAACGATAAGTGGTTACGTACAAAATTGGGTGTGGTAGACGGTGCTTAGATCCGTCTTTAAATGATGCAGTATCTCTCTCCTATTGAGTGTAATTACACTGCATAAAATCTAGGAAGCCTAGGGTTTTTTGTTTTTCTTTGTCCCATAATCTCGACCTAACCCCATCGGGAGGCGAAGCGGGGTTTACCACAAGAGTTATCTTCCCAATAAGTATTACCCGGTAACTTATATGTAGTGTTACGTGATGTAAACACAAACTGTAACAACCTATATTTGGGGGTAAGACGTACCTATTTTGGAGTTTGTATGCAAATAGTAGATGACAGGGCGCTTGTCCTGAGAGTAAAAGACCCTAACAAAATTAGGGGGGCGATAAAACATAGTAAAATATTAACAGACAACAAGGTATTGGTTAAATGGGGTATAGACGAATGCCAGATTTTGAGAAGTATGGATATAAAGGCACCCTCACCCATAGAGAAGAAGTATAAATGGACGGGGCAGTACGCTCCTTTCGACCACCAAAAGACCACATCTGCGTTTCTCACGTTACGTAAAAGAGCGTTCTGCTTTAACGAACAAGGTACTGGCAAGACTGCTTCTGCAATATGGGCGTCTGATTACTTACTATCGCAAGGTGTAATTAATCGAGTGCTTATTGTATGCCCACTATCTATTATGGATTCTGCTTGGCGCGATGACTTGTTTAAGTTCGCCATGCATAGAACTGTAGACATAGCGTATGGCTCTGCTAAAAAACGCAAAGAGATTGTAGCTAATGATGCTGAGTACATAGTAACAAACTACGATGGGTTAGCTATTCTCGAAAAAGATTTAAGCAGTAGAGATTTAATAATTGTAGATGAAGCTACACACTATAAGAACGCACGGACAGATCGGTGGAAAGTACTCAACCGCATGGTTAAACCTCACACATGGGTGTGGATGATGACAGGCACACCTGCCGCACAGAGTCCTTTAGATGCTTACGGCCTAGCTAAAATAGTTAACCCTACTAGTGTACCGAGGTTCTACGGTTCGTTTAGAGATCAAGTTATGTTAAGGGTTAGTCAATTCAAGTGGATGCCCAAACCAGATTCCTCGACCATCGTGTACAACGCCTTACAACCGGCTATACGTTTTACTAAAGACGAGTGCCTAGATTTACCTCCTATGGTGTATACAACGCGAGAGGTAGAGCTTACAAGACAGCAGAAAAAATACTATAAAGAATTAAAAGATAAGATGGTAATGCAAGCCGCAGGGGAGCAGATAACCTCAGTTAACGCCGCAGTCAACATGAACAAACTACTACAGATATCTGCCGGTGCTGTATACACAGACGATGGAGATGCCCTAGAGTTTGACATATCGCACCGCTACAAGGTACTACGCGAGGTTATAGATGAGTCAAGCAAGAAGGTGCTTGTCTTCGTGCCGTTTAAACATGCTATAGACCTTATTACAGATAAACTTAACAAAGATGGTATACCCACTACATATATTAGAGGTGATGTACCGGCCCCAAAAAGAACGGAGGTATTTAAGAGTTTCCAAACGCAAGATGATATACGTGTACTGGTAATACAGCCACAAGCAGCAGCACATGGTGTAACTTTAACAGCAGCTAACACAGTTGTATGGTGGGGGCCGACAAGTTCTCTAGAAACATACCTTCAAGCTAATGCCCGCGTGCATAGGTCAGGGCAAAACCATAAATGTACAGTCGTCCAACTGCAAGGTTCTGATATAGAGCGTCGTGTGTACAGGCTGCTAGATAGTAGGATAGATGTCCATTCACAAATTATAACTTTATATGAAGAAATACTTGATTAACTAACTAAATATCACTATTCTATACTCTTTAGCACTAAACGGAGAGTATCTGTGACATTAAAGCCTGAGAAGTTAGTCCAAACCTACCTCAAAATAAAGGAACGTAGGTCTGACATAGCCGCTAAATACAAGGAAGAAGACTCTTCTTTATCAGATCAGCTTGATATGGTTAAACAGGCGTTGTTAGATTACTGTGCCGAGCAGAATATAGAGAGTGTTAGGACTTCAGAGGGTTTGTTCTATAGATCAGTTAAGACTAGGTATTGGACATCCGATTGGTCGTCTATGTACGAGTTCATCATGGAGAACCAAGTACCAGAGTTTTTTGATAAACGCCTTAACCAGAACAACGTAAAACAGTTTTTGGATGAAAACCCTGACCTAGTACCCAAAGGTCTTAACGTAGACAGCGAGTATGCTATCGCAGTGAGGAAAAAATGACAGAGAAATATGTTTCTATATCAGAGTTGGCAGAGCACTTGTCGGTGTCTATACCTACCATACGTCTTTGGATAGGTAATGGAATACTGCCTAGTGATTGTTGCTTGAAGGTAGCTAGGACATACAGGTTTAAAATATCTGAAGTCGAATCGGCTTTGAAGAAAGAAAAATTGGATAAGGAGGTGCCTATCGAATATACCAACGATATGGCGGATATGGACTTTTAAATGTGCGCCGAATCAGTATGCAGGGTAAAAAATTCTCTGTTGTCGGTCACGGCTACAAGACCACGGCAGATGCAGACTTCAAAGACATTATTGTGGTGGGTATGGCTGATGTATCAAGAGTCTACTACGAAGGGGAGTATGAACCGAATGTTCATAAAGCACCTACGTGTTGGTCTTTGGATAGTCAACGCCCTGACAAGGGTGTACCAGAAGTTAGCAAACAAGCGAACCGCTGTTTAGACTGCACACACAATATTCGTGGGTCAGGGCATAACCGTGGTAGAGCTTGCAAGTTTATACAGAATATAGCGGTTGCTTTTGAAGGGCAGTTAGATACTATGTATAAACTAAAACTCCCCGCTACATCCATATATGGGAAAGCCAAGGGAGGTCATCTACCGATGCAAGAGTATATTAAGTTTTTAGTAAGCAGAGGTAGCGAGATATCGTCCGTTCTAACAAGAATGTACTTTGACTCAAGTAGTAATGTACCCAAACTTTTCTTCAAGCCAATGCGATCATTGAGAGATGAGGAGTTGTCTGCGGTGAAACAATTGCAAGACAGTGTAGACACTCACACGGCAACAGGTTTTGTCGTTGCACCCAACTCACCTTTTGACATTGCTGAAGGTTATGAACTAAACGCAACGTAAGGAAAAATGCATGTATATATTAAAAGCAGTAGAAGTGTTGTACCCGAAAGTTGATCGTCCCTATAGGTTTGATTCAAGTGCTGGTGAACGTGGTAGGAGTGTACCCTGTGACCCCACTGATGACGGTGCTTGCTACGAAGTTCAGTTTATGATGAACAAAGATCAGGCAAAAGATTTATGGACGGAGATGTCGAAAGCCTATCAGGAAAAGAAGCAAAAAGGTTGGCCCGCAAAAGTACCCCAACCTGAGAAGGGAGAGGACGATAAGTTTGTCGGTAAATGTAGGCAAGCAGCTTCTTATGATGGCAACCCAGTACCCCTGCCTAAAATATTTGACGCTAAGAATAAAGAGTTTCCCGAAGGATTTAAGTTGGGGTCTGGCAGTGTAGCTAACGTGGCGGTAACCTTTCACCCCCACGGAATGACAGGCGGTGTGAGACTGAGACCAGTTGCTATTCAAGTCTTAGAACTTAAAACTCCCGAAATAAGATCACCATTTGAAGCTACCGAAGGGTTTACTTTGGATGGGGAAGAAGAGGTAGTAACGGCAGATATTTTTGGGTCGGCTACTGAAGAGGTGAAGGAGACCGAAGCGGAAGTAGAGGAACCAACTCCAGAACCCACAAAGGCAGTAAAAAAGAAGGCTAGCGCACCCACGGAAAACGATGCAGATATAGCAGATATCGTTGCAACGTGGGATGACTGACAGCCAAATAAACCAAGTAGCTAGGAATACCGAAAAGGGTGCTTACGCACCCCTGCTACCCTGCCTTGGGAATAATAAGAATGGACGCAAAAGAATTTTTAGAAAAGGTCGTATCAGATGAAGGGTTATACTGCACGTTTGCTTACAACATGCAGAGTAGGAAAAGGGTACAGAAGTTTCATTCAACGCTTGAGGAACTTATAGAAACAGCGCAGGACTTAGACAGCAAAGGGTATGATTCTTACTTCGCTCTTAGCACGTTTAAAGAAAAAGACTCGCGTAAAGTTACTAATACCCACAAACTAAAGTCTTTTTTCTTGGACTTAGATTGCGGCGATGGCAAGGACTACCCCAACCAGACAGAAGCACTGGATGACTTAAAAAGGTTTTGCAGGGTTTGTGACTTTCCTCTACCTTTAGTAGTTAACTCAGGACGCGGCATACATGCGTATTGGCCCCTGTCTGAACATGTTATATACGCTGATTGGTTCCCTATAGCCGAGAGACTAAAGAAACTCTGCGCCGTTCACGATCTTAAAGCGGATGCCGCCGTCACTTCTGATGGCGCTAGAGTCTTACGTCTACCTAACACCCATAACTATAAAACAAATCCCCCCGCCAAAGTAAGTTGTTTAGGGGGTAAAGGGTCTATAGATTTTGAGGCTTTTGCACTATTGGTAGGGGACGATCCGATAGGAGAACCATCTAAGATAGAAGACTTTGGTGTACTTGCCCAACGTCTTGTGAATAACAGGGAAAGCTACTTCAAAGATGTTTTGAAGAAGTGCGCTCAGATGCGGTATGTTTGGGAGAACCCCGAAGATGTAAGCGAACCTCTGTGGTTTGATGCAATATCTATTGTCAAACACTGTGTTGATGGGGGCAGAAAAGGTGTCCATAAACTATCTAGTAAGTACTCTGGGTACGATCCAGAGGAAACAGATAATAAATATGACACAACTAAGCACGTACACAAATGCTCAACTATAAATGAACACCGTGCGGGGGTATGTGAGGAGTGTCCACACTGGGATAAGAAATCCTCACCTATAACGCTAGGTGCGAGGGTGAAAGAAGGTAGAGCACCCGACATACCCAAGTTCCCCGCCCCATACTTTAGGGGGGCAGATGGGGGTGTTTACATAAGAAGAAAAGACAAAGATGGAGAGACAGAAGAGAGGCAGATATACCCTTACGATCTGTACGTAGTTAAACGTATAGAAGACCCAGATGAGGGAGAAGGTGTAGTTATGAGGCTACACTTACCTAAAGACCCAATGCGTGAGTTTACAGTGCCACTAACCGTTGTAACTTCACCACAAGAATTCCGTAAAGAGATGACTAGCCACGGTGTCGCCGTAGCAAGGATGGACGATATAATGCACTACACGATTAAATGGATAAACGAACTACAAGCCACTACAGAAACACAGAATGCCCATACACAATTTGGGTGGGTAGGTGGTAAGTTTGAGTCGTTCGTACTGGGGGACAAACAAATATTTGGCGATAGAATCGAAGACAACCCTCCTTCAAAAGCTACCAAGAATTTGTTCTATGCCTTTAAACCCAAGGGTACTTTAGAGCAATGGAAAGATACCGCCAACTTCTATAACCGTAAAGAATTTGAGTTGCACCAGTACATAGTGGCTACATCTTTTGGGTCTCCATTGATGGCCCTTACCCCAGTGGCTTGTACAGGTATGCACCTCTACAGCCAAGAATCTGGACTAGGTAAAACAACTGCCAAGTATGTAGCTATGGGGGTATGGGGTAAACCAGATGAATTAGTGTTAGATAAAGTAGACACCAACTCTAGCCTAATGTTACGTGGAGAGGTGTACCATAACCTGCCGTTTTACATCGACGAACTTACTAATGCAGACCCTACTGAGCTATCTAACTTTGTGTACCAACTATCCAGTGGTAGGCAGAGAAACCGTATGGCGGGCGGTGCAAACGTAGAAAGAAGTAGGGGAGAGCCGTGGAGTCTCATTTCTGTTACATCAGGTAATAGAAGTGTGTTAGATATTATATCGCAAGTGAAGAACGCTCCTAAAGCAGAAGCACAGAGGATGATGGAATCTAGACCCGTTAAACTTTTTGACGATAGTGCTAGCAAGCATCTCACTGACAAGCATCAAGCCAACGCGGTAAGTTCTTATGGTCACGCAGGGCCAATCTACATACAGTGGGTTATTAATAACATAGACCAGACAAACCACATACTAACTACCATACAACAGAAGATAGATAAGAAAGCAAATCTTAAAGCTGAAAATAGATTCTGGTCTTGGAAAGTAGCTTGCACTTTAACGGGCGCTTACATAGCCGTAAAGTTAGGGCTAATAGCTTATTCTAGCAAGGGTCTTGGTGGGTTTGCTTTGAGACTTTTGGAAGAGAATAAGAGGGGTGTACAAGACATGGACGTAGATATAGCAGATGTTATCAACAGTTATATATACGAGAATTGGGGTAACATACTTAGGATAAAAAGCACCGCTGATCTACGGGCTAGCGATGATATGAGCATACCAGAAACAGATCCTAGAATTAGAGTGGTGGGTAGGTACGAACCAGATACTGAGGCGCTATACCTATTACCAAAATACCTTAAAACTTTTTGTCTGAAGCAAGCCATACCTTGGCCTTCTTTTAAGGCAGACCTCTATAGTGGTAAGCACCTAAAAGCTAGACCGGCTTCTATCAGATTAAGTAAAGGCGTATCCCTAGATTTAGGTGTATCAAGGGTTATACGTATAGACTGCACTAGTATGAATTTTATAGAGCCTCCCAGTGCTGACCCTGTATGATTTAGACCCAGATGGGGTAAAGATAATAGTCGATTGGGACAGTATGGTTGTGAATGCTTCTGTTTTTATCCCTTGTATAAACACAAAGAAAACCATTGCGGAGTGTAGACGCATATTTAAACTAAAAGAGTGGGGGATAGAGATTAGGGTATTGGTTGAAGACACTAAGTTAGGCGTTCGTATATGGAGAACGTATTAACCCTAACTTACTCTCCTACTAGCTGAGATAGTATAGAAGAGTTATCGTAAGCATCTCTCTTAGCTAGGAAATACGGCGCATACCCTCCCGCCATATTAGAAGAAGTATTATACATATCAGTGGTAAACCTTCTAAAAGAAGCTAGCGACTTTTCCTTAGATTCAAAGGTTATAGGGTTAGTGGTCACCCTCCTGTACCTTTTATTGAACTCAACCGCTTCTCTATCTGCCTCTCGTATCTCTAGAAAATTACCTTGCTCTATAGCCATGTTACGCTTACGTAGGATTTTTGTTCTCTCTTCATTAACTTTATTTTTTATACGCTGCTCAGTATTTTTAAAGGCTTGCTCTTGAGTATACTCTACGGGTGGAAAACCTATAGCACCCGCAAACAAATCTCCTAGTGTTAGATCGGTAACTATAGGGTCTCCCCTTCTTGTTAATATGCTCCTCTCTTCAGCATACCGACCAAATGTATTTCTATGAATGTTAGCGAGTGCAGGAGGAACAAGATTTTCTATACCTCTTGCGACTTCCCCTTCAAGTAAATCGTTAAATCCTCTTGCAAATCTTTTACCTGTACTAAATGCGGGGCCACCAAAGTAGTAGAAAAGGTTTTCCTCTAGGGATGGGTCGTAATTAAACCTGTTTTCTTCAAATAGTAAATTGTTTAGCCTAATCCTTTCTGAGAAGTCTATACCTAGTAACTGAACCAACGGGCCTTTATACCAACCTTCTGTTAGGTATTGACGTGCAATAGTATCAGGATCGTCTAACTCATCCTCGTCAAAGAAATCTATAATCTCTCGTACTATCTCGTATGCCCCGTACAGGGGGGCTGCTTGAACACCTGCTAATAGCACCGAGGTTACTTGTAGTCCCAGTAATTGTTTTACAGCTATGTTTCGCTCCAGTAAACGCTGTTCTTTTTCAACTGCTGTTTCATTTGGAGGGGGGTAAAATTGGTATTCTATGGCTCTTTTACCCGACTGCAACATAGTAGAGTACATACGCAAACCAAAGTTTTTGTACATAAAGGCAACACGTCCGTAGCTATTCTGAGACAACCTTGAGCCTGTCTCTAGTACTGCCCCACCGTTGTACTGAGTGCTCATGTCCATAGCCTGATCTGCGGCTTTTTCTTTTTGAGCTTTAGTTACGTTCGTAGGGTTACCATCCTTATCTTTTGGGTTGCCCTTAGTTATATCTCCTAAAGCTAGGTTATAGGATGCCACCAAAGTAGTTTGACGGTTAAACTTCTCGCCAGCATTAAACATAATTGCTGATATTGCCGATACAGAGTTTAGCGTTCTTGTAAGAACATTTGACTCCGACGAAGGCAGCTTTTTAGCGCGTTCTAAACCTAGTTTTTCTTGTAAGAATTCAAAAGTTTGTGCCGATTCGTCTAGCCCTAAAGCATCAGCCAAGAAAGATTGTGTTAGATAGGATCTCTGCGAGGCTCTTTTAACCAGTACGTCTAGAGGGCCATAAACTTTCTCAAGATTTTTGGGTAGGTCTTTTTTAAGTGTGTAGCTAACCTCTCCTGTAGGTACATCGTTACCGTCTTTATCTCTCTTAGTAATAGGGGCTACGTCAAAATAAGCGTCTATAGCATTGCCGCTACTTGTGGTTATACCCGCCGCTTCTGTCATCGCTTGCATAGTTGCTTTATTGCCATAGCGAGCAGCTAACATGGGGTATACAACCATAGGTAACTGACTAGTATTAACTATCGCAGAAGAAGCACCAAACCCTATAGTGTAAATAAACGCTCCTTGATTAAGGTTTCTAGCAATAGCGTCAACCGTTTTGTTTGGTGCGCCAAATTTAGTAAACTTAACACGTTCCAGTAAATCTTTAGCGATAGCGTCCGTAGTGCTTTTTTGGTTTGTTGTTCTGAGGTCTTTGTTTAGATCTTTAGCCTTTTCGATTATCCCGTCTTCTAATTTATACAGCTTACTCATAACATCAAGGCGTTCTATTTGCGCCCCAAGATCGTATGCTTTTGAACGCATAGCAAAAACAGCATCTTTCTCATACCCTTCAAAACCCTCCCTACGAACTAACGCCTTAGCAAAAGAAGTCTCAGGTAAGGCTTTTACAAATAAATCCATTATCTCTTGTTTTACTTCGGGGGAGGCTTTAGCTTTATCTAAAGTAGACAATACTTGGTTGACAAAAGAACCATCTGGATTGTTTTTATAACTGTTAAAATCTACTTCTCCATCGCTAAGAGTTACATTTAACATATCGTCGCTAATAGCTTTTTGTGCTTGAGCATCTCTTTCAGCCTGACTCTCAAACATAAGCACAACAAAAGAATCTCGATTGGCTTGCCCGTCTGCTCCTTCTTCTACAGGAGTAGAATAGGTCAACTTATACTTACCCCTACGTGCCAAAGGAAAATATACATCTAAGGATTTAGAGTCAAAAAGTTTATCGTACACAGACTTCTTTAGCTTGGCGGCAGATTCTTTATCGTCCCCTACTACTTCATCCATACGAGACCTAATTACTTGTTCTAGCCTCTTGTACTGCCGTTTATACATGTCTCGTATATCAGTATATATCTTGCGCCCACCACTTTTTCCTAACTTACCCCATATCTTTTGCTGCTCTTCCCATACCTCAAACAGTTCTTTACCGCTGTCTTTATCGACCGCGTACTTAGATTCCCCTTTTTTGTTTATAGTTACGTATCTATCTTTAGCCTGTTGACGTGTTAACGTGGGATCTACTTGGTATATAGTTGCACCATATTCACGGCTGTATATTAGATCGTTAAGCATGTCCATTTCGTTGGGGTTTTTAGCTGCCCATTTTGATACTTTAGTTATCTCTTGCTGTACTAACCTATCAGACTCTGCTTTCTTACCGCGAACTGACTGTATTGTTTTATGAAGCTCTATGCCTAGATCCCCGAACCCTCTTGCTTTAGCTACGTCCCCCATAAGAAGGCTATCAAAAGTACCAAATATACCTAGCTTAGAGGCACCATTAACTATTTTGTCGGATATATCTAGGACTTCCCTATTAAACTTGTCTGCTTCTTTAGCTGTGGGGCGGGCAAAACCTTTTTGTATGTCTCCTATTTCCCTAGCCAGTTTTTGCACGCCTTCCCGTGATGCATAACCATGCATAGATCCACTATCTCTAGTACCGGGAGAAGTAGATAGGAAAGCTATTAGCTCTCTATCAACAAGGTCTAACGCAGAATCTAAAGGCTTAGTGTCCATTCCCGCTAGCCTACGCAAGAAATTAGTAACACTCCTAAAGAAACTATTTAAAGCAGTCATAGGACTGCCATCAGGATACATAGCAGCTAGTCTGGCTTGAAACCTAGAGTTACTTAACGCTTCGGATATAAATTCTTGCAGGTCTTGTGTGCCGTATTCCCCATCTAAATTACCCTTTACCTGCTCAAACAATTTGTTTAGTTGTTTAGTAAGGGGGTGAGAAGGTTTGTTGCCCGTTATATTGTTTACTACAATGTGCGCCCCTTCGTGTAATAGGGTGTGTACGTACAACCCACCGTTAGTGCCTTCGTTCTGGTTTATGTAAGCTATATTGTCGCTGGCATAATTGTCTCCTGACTCCATAACCTCAACTCTAGCATCCCCTACAGCCTCAGAAAGAACGCGGGCAACCTGCTTTACTCTCTTGTCTGTAGAGGTGTTGCTAAGTTCTAGTAGCGCACCGCTCAAGTTGCCTTCTACTATTAAAGTAGCTACCGAATCGTCTACCCTACCGTCTAACTTATTTATATACTTTAAAGGAAGTTTATTACTAAAAGTGTTACTAACCTTGACTCTTTTAAGTTGGGTAATTATGTTCCCTATAGGCAGGTCTTCAAAGACCTGTAGGGCTTCTAAATAAGAGTCTCCGTAATCCCTACTAGCATCAATAATAGCTTTGAGACTTATTCTTAGGTTATCGCTAATATCTTTGGCACCTCCAGCTTCTTTTAGGGCATTTTTCTCTTTAGGGGTAAGATTTTCTATCTTAGCGGCTATAATTTTGGTTTCCTCTTCCTCTCTACGAGGGCTAGTAATTATATTGCCGTCTGCATCCCTATAAGTTTTAGAATCTGTCCTCTTTAAAATTTTATTTAAACTATCGGCGCTTTTAACTTGTGAGCCTTTTAATTCTTCTTTTCTTGCTATATCAGCTAGTTCCTCCCGTATTTCCTCTATCTTACTGTCTATTACCTCTAAAGTTTCAACAGCACCCGCATCTTCTTTAGGCACACTATTTCTTTTATTCAATAATTCTTTTAACTGTCCATCAAGTATGTAGGGTCTTGTCCTATTTTTAGAATCAGCTTCTGGGTCAAAAAAACCTTTATTTTGGTCTTCATTCAACCCTCCTACTCTTCCTAGGTTAGTTGTAATCTTCCTATTTCCTAACCCGTCTATACCTTCTAACCTTAGAGCCTTACGTAGTTCATCTATGTCAGAACCTCGTCTAACCGCGTCTCTTGCGGAGTTAATACTTCTTTCTGTTTCTTTTACAAAACTATTTAGACGTTTTTCTACGGGTGCTGAGAGATTAACACTCGCCCAATCTAGTACAGCTTGAGCATTTTCGCCGCCCAAACCTTGGTACAGTTCTTTTACTACGTCTACGTCTGAACCAATATTCTCTTCTCCTTTCTCTGCGTCAGCGACGGTAGTTTTTTCCTGCTTGTCAGCAACTTCATAAACCGCATTGTATATAGCGTCAGTAGGGGTATCGAATTTACCTACATATGCATCTACCTTTTTTTGGTTTATTAATTCGGCAGACAGTTGTTGGTAGTCCTCTTTTGTGCTATTAGGGTTATTCTCTAAATATTCTTTCTCTGTACCAATAATCTTTGACACTGTTTGGTCTGACATAGGTTTTAGTGTATTTAACCTATCTAATCTAGCTATATCAGACTCAAGTACGTTTCTACCAAGCAAAGCCTCTATAAATTCTGGGGTAGACCCTTTTCTAAATCTAAATTTCTTTGTTGTAGGGTTTACAGAGACATATTTCCCACGCAGGGCTTCAACGTCAAACCCCTCTGCGTTCTTCTCTGCATATTGGGCTATATTCGCTTTTATCTTCGATTCTAACCCTTTTATTTGATTTGAAAAAGTTTGGCTGTAGGCCGCTACATCATTTCTATTTTTCTGTGTTCTTGCGTCGGCGGCTGCTTGTCGCTGTTGTTCTGGGTTTAATGCACGCTCCCCTCCCCCTTCTCCTCCAACAATACGTTCAGAACTTTGCCCAAACTCGTCCACTCCTCCTGTGTTAACTCTAGCAGATTCTGGGGTATTGCTCTCTGGAGTGACTTCTTCTCCAGTAGCTGAAAAGCCATCTCCAGTTCCTCCTGATTCAGATGATATAGCATCCCTATTTACCCTTTCCTTATTCTTAGTAGCATCGAGCTTTTCTTGATCGCCGTAAAATAAATCAACCCTCATCCCTACTTCAGATTCTACCTCGTTAAAAGCAGTATCAAAAGTTGCTCCTTCACCAATTCTTGTTTTTATTTCTTCTGCAATATTTAAAGAAAACCCTACTTCATCTACATTATTTTGAAGACTTTCTATTTTTTCTTGTTGTTCTTGGTATTGACTCGTTGCAGCGACTACTTCGTCAACGTCTGCTTCAGTTACTTCTGCTTCCCCCGCTACTTCGTCTACTACTTCGCCAACGTCTGCTTCAGTTACTTCTGTTTCCCCCGCTACTTCGTCTGCTTCTGCTTCCCCTGCTATTTCGTCAACGGCTGCTTTGTCTACTTTACTAGCTTCTTCCTCTGTAACTACACCAGTAGCACCAAGTCCTTTCTCTGTAACCACATCAGTAGCACCGAGTTCTTCCTCTGTAACTACACCAGTAGCACCGAGTCCTTCTGTGGTAACTACTTCACTAGGTTCGGAGCTTTCGGTGTCAGTAGTTCTAGGCTTACGCTTACCAGAAAGCACGTCTACAAGTGCTTGGAATATACCACCAGCAGTACCGCCTATAGCTGCTTCTTCAAATACCCCAGCATCTACAAGTTCTCTTTCTGGGTTGTACCCCTGTTCTACAAGATTCTGAAGTATAGCGGCTGCACCTTCCTGTGCGCCTTCTACTGCTGTTGTCCCCGCTGCGCTTTGTATTCTACTTTTTATACCTTCTATAGATTTAGGGCCAAGTTTGTCTAGTACTTTTTGTACTGCGGGAATCTGTAAGTTCTTAAATAACCTACCAAGAGGTAATATTTCTGTAGCACCTACAGCAATACCTTTTAAAGAAGCAATACCGCGATCTTCTTCACTTGCCCCAAAACCACGAGCGCGTTCACTTGCCTCGCCAGCACCAGCGCTAGCAGCTAAAACACCGGCAAGAGGAACTCCACCAACAAGAGCAGTGGGGGCAAGAGCTGCTATAGATCCAATAGCAGAAGGGATTTGAAACGCTAAAGATTCCTCATCGGCCCCCTTTAGGGCTTCTATATCAAAAAAGTCTTTAATTTTTTTACGGGCTACAAGTTCGTTTTCTTCTTCAAGAAGAGTAGCTGCACCAAGCGCACTAGTTTCAAGAAACCCTGTAACGCCGCTACCAAGACCCTTACCTATGTTTTCAAGTATACCCGCATCTGAAGCAGGTTCTCCAAACATACTAATGGCTTGCGCTCTTTGGTGGGCAATAAGTTTCTCTTGTAGCTTATACGCTTTATCTGTTTCTCCAGAACGAGCGTAAAAAGAAATAGCTTTTTTTAATTCCGCTACTGTAGCCATATATTATTTAACTACCTGCCGCTGCTTGCATGGCTGCAACTGCCGTTGCTATATCTCCATCATCATCCGTAACTTCATCTTGATTTTCTTCAGCTTCTCTCAAAATCCCTCCACTTAACGCATCTTCAACCTTAGTAAGCATAGCTTTGACTTTGGCTTCTTCAAGTTGAACTACGGAATACATAGCGTCATTTTGTTCTTCCGGAGTTAACTTTGCATCTGGATCTGCCGCACGTTTATCCATTGCCGCTTGCCCCCTCAAAAATCTCGCATCCGTACGTAAAGCGGCTTTTACTTCTGCTTCTAATGCCATTAAATCTCTGTATAAATTTACATCTATCTTTCTATTCTCAATACTAGCCATTATTTCAGCGCGTCTATCAGCACTATCATCTCTAAGAGAAGTTAACTGCCTATCTATTTTAGCGTCATTAGCTTGCCGAGCTTCACTAGCTTGTGCTGTTGCATTTTGCACATCTGCTACATTAACACTAGATACTATACTCATAGCGTTTGATCGTTCAGTAGCAAGAGTTCCCCATATCTTAGCTTTAAGTTCATTGCCCTTGTTTACAATCTCTAAGTCTCTACCTATCTTAGCTTGCTCCAAGTTAAAGTATTGAACAAGACTGTTACGTTGAGCATTTTCTGCGCTATCCATATAGCTATTTCTAGCCGCATTTATTCCGGCTGAACCCGCACCAGCTACACCCATAGCTTCATAAGCTCTTTTTGCAGCTTCTTTCTCTACCCTAGCAGGGTCATATCTCTTAGCATCGTATGCCTCTATATCATCTATCCTGCGTTGTAGAGTGCTAGCTATACCTGTACGATCTGAATCTTTGTAGAAGTCATCTCGTTCTTGATTAGCTAAAGCCATAGGATCTTGATTTATTTGATTTTTTAAAATTGCATTTATCCCAGACGCTTCGTTTCTATCAGAAATTGCAGTACCAGTTATACCTTCGGTAGGATCAAAAGTCTCGCCTTGCTTAATAAGTTCTTGTTTTTGTCTTTGGATCTCTAGTCTTCGTTCTTCTAAAGGATCAACAGGAGAGGGCTTTTTATCCTTAACTGGATCTGCACTCTTTACCTTTATAGGGTCTGTCAATGTACCTTCGTCGTCTGTTAAAGCGTTTACTGCCGCTGCACCCGCTAACCCTACTCCTGCTCCCGCTGCTACCCTTGAAGGACTAACTTCCCTTCCACCCGATATTAGTTTACCCGGCATACTAAGAATACCTTGCTTACCTGCATCTGCTTGCGTTGTTAATGAGGTACTTGGCCCTCGTATAGGTGGCTTTTTCCTAGTAAACATTTGCGCTGCTTTTGCCGCAATGTCTCCTATTTTACCGGCTCTGCCGGGAAGTTTTTTAAGTTTATCTATTGCTGATATTGCAAGATTACCTAAACCCCCTTTTTTTCTTGCTTCGTTTAATTGATCTGCGCCAAAGATTCCCGCAGCAACTAGTTCAGCCGCATTTTCTGTAACAAAGTCTATCATTCCTCCTTCGTCAACATCTTCACTGTCATGCTCGCCACCATGCGCGTATCCCATAATACCGCCTTGAGCAGCCCTTTGAGGGGGTTGGGCCGCAGGTATACCTTGCCCTTTAGCAACACGTTGTATATTTTTTTGTTGTTGTTTTTGTTGTTGACCTAAGATACCAGTAGCCTGTTGCGCCATCTCATTCTTAGTCAAAGCCAAGACTTCTTGTTCAAGCTGCTCTTTACGGGTGTTGGGGTTATTCTCTAGTGATAACGCTATCTGGTTGGCCGTAGCAACCTTTTCATTTTTAAGTTTTTGTAGGGCAAGCAGGTCTATCAACTGTTCGTTTTGTTGATATCGTTTTTCTAACGCCTGTGGGTTATTACGATAAGCATTAACTTTTTTTTCTACAATACTACCTATCCCATTCTGTTCAAAAGCCATTACGATTCCTCTCCATCACTACTACCACCAAATAAACTACCAAGTCCATACCTGTTAAATAGAGTACTAATCGCGTTATCTCCACTAGCTAATTGAGACAACGTGCTAGGAGTAGAGTAAGACACTGACTGAGCTTCTAGCGGTAATCCTTGTAGCAATGATTGTTGGTATTGCACTTGCTTGTAAGGAAAATCTCTTTCTTCTTCAAACTGAGATATGTCGGCACTAATGCCTTGTTGTTCTATAGTACGTTGCCTGTCACCTGCCGTAGCTTGTCCACCAAGAACTTCAAACCCAAACTTATTACGAGCGGCTTGTTCTTGATTAAATTGCGCTAACCCCCTGTCGTATGCAGAAGCGTAACCTTGTCCAGTTATACCAGCTATACGATCCCCCAATGCACGATTACCTTCTGCTTCCATAACCGCTTGTCGTGAGCCTCCAAAAGCACCTGCTTTAGTTAACCTACCTGCATCAGCGACACGTTGTATTTCTGCTTGGCGACGAGCTTGATCTATCTGCGGATTAATAGAAGCCATCAAATAGGGGTTCATGTACTGTTGAGCAGCGGTGGCATCAAACCTATTAACACCCATGTTTGTAGGAGTTTGTAAATTACCAATACCTGTAAACGACTGTTGTTGTAAGTCAGATATTCCAGCAGTAAGTGGCCCTTGAAACTCTTGGTAGGGTGTCTCCGCTAAAGCAGCCCCCTTGCCTAGCATGTCTGTTACGTATGGCCCTACGTAATTAGATAGCGAAGACTCTGAACCGGCGATTTGATTTTCAGGATTATTCGCTCCTGTGTTGCCCATATTAGCAGTTGTAGCAGTACTGTTAATATCTGTGTCCGTTGCTACTACTTGACCAGCAACGTTAAAATTAGTTTTAGGTACAGCATTTTGGTAGACAGACCCACCACCTTGCAGGTTCATAATGCCACCCTGTGCCATCTTAGGCATAAACTTGTTAGGGTCAATCTGTATACCTTGTTCTTCTCTACCAGTACGTGCTTTACGTACAGTATCCATCATGCCATGTAATTGTTTTGCTCCAGCATCAGAGTTACCGTTACCAAGATGGCTTACTACATCAGCGGGTATAACAAACTCGCCATCACTTAAACGTGCTTCTTGTGTACCGTCAATAGTTGCAGGTACTAGATCAGCCATACCATCAGTAGAACCACCTAAATAATAGGCTTGATTAACATTAGCAATACCACCCATAGCCATAGCTTGAGGAACCATATTACGCTGTTGTAGTTGAGCGCGTTGTGTAGCAGCCCTTGCTTGTGCTTCTGCAATGCTAGGAGGCGTTGTTTCTTTAAAACCCCCCGGTTTTTCTGCATACTGAGTATCGGTAAAGTACCTTTGATTCTCTCCACCTCTACGCCGATTAGGGTCAGTAGGTACACGATCTCGCACAACTTCGTAAGACGGTATACCTCCTTGATAGCCTACATTAGGTATATTAGGTTGAGATAGTCCTAACTCTTTTGCTATCAATCCCGACCCCACTCCTATAAGAGCATCTCCAATTGCTTGGCCTCCTTGAGTGCTGGTAACAGTATTATAAGCCTGAGTACCGGCATTTTTAAAACCTTCCCACCATCCCATCAGTCTTCTCCTAATAGTCTTAGCAATTCGTTATTCCTACTTAATAGTCCACCCTGCGCTGCGGCTCTTGGTTGTTGTCTTATTTGCCGTGCTTGTGGTTGTATAGCTGGCACTACATTGCTAGCCCCATAAGGGCTAAATAAATTTGTTCTCGCATTAGGGGCAAATACGCTATCTCCACCAATGTCATACAAGTAGTTTATATTTGCTGTACCCATTTGTTGAGTACTAGCTTTACCCCCAGTTAAATCTGAAGACCCTAAGATATCTCTAAGTAACTCTTCTTCGTTATTTCGTTGCCTAGTAGATTCTATTTGTTGTTGTATATTTAAATTCTGTTGCGTATTTAAATCTTGCGCTGTTTGTATGTCTTGTTGCGTCTGTTGGTTTACTTCGTATAACCCTGTTGGGTTAAACATACGTGCAAACTCTATATCCTGTCCAGCTTGCGCTTGTTCTAACATGGTCTGATCGTTTATGTCAATCACACCATCGTTATTTACATCATACTGTAGTTGTTGATCAGTTGGAACAAAAGTTGTAGGTTCAGTAAGTAGCTCTTGTTGAGCTAATATGTCAGCAACAAAGTCTACGTCTGCTTGTGTTACCTGTCCTACATCTTTACCTACATAGTCAGCAACAGTTTGTATTTCTTGGCTTAGTTGCTCCTGTCCCTGAATAACAGCGCTTTCTACTTCTCCAAGCCTAGTAAGCAAGGTTTGTTCTGTTTCCCCAATACGATTTAACAGTTCTGTTCTAGTAGTGCCTAGCTGTGTAGATACTTCGTTAATAGCTGTATTAAGAGCTTGATCTCGCGCTATACCAGCAGCCTCAATTTCATTAGACCGTTCTAGAATAGCATTAGTAGAATTACCTATATCTGTCTGAAGCGTAGTTGTTTGGTCGCCAATAGCACCAGTAACAACGTCTTGTGAGGTATCAATAGCATCAGTAACAACCTCTTGCGAGGTATCAATAGCATCGGTAATAGTACTTGTTTGGGTATCTATAGCCTCAAGAATATTACTTTCTGTAGTACCTAATTGTGTAGCAATGCCTTTTATAGCTTGGTCGCGGGTTAGCCCTGCTGCTATTAAGTCTTCAATTCCTTGCTCTACGTCTGCTAGGCTGTCTGCACTTAAACCATAATTATTAATTACAGTATTGACACTGTTATCTATGTTATTGGTGGTACTGCTGTTGTCTATGTTATTGGTGGTACTGCTGTTGTCTATGTTATTGGTGGTAGTTGTATTGCCATCGCCAGTGTTAGTAGTTGTGCTATTAGTAGTTACTACTCCATCAGTATCAGTTACAACAGTGGTTACAGTGCCTTTACCATCGTCAGTAACTACAGTTGTACTACCGTCATCCCCAGTAGTTGTAGTAACAGTACTACCGTCATCCCCAGTAACTGTTGATGAATTAGTTTCATTATTATTATTATTAGGAAGAATTACATTTCCGTCTGAGTCGTAGTTAGTCTCTACTCCAGTGCTAGAGTTTGTGGTTGAGTAAGAACCGTCATCGCCGTATTGGTAAGTGGTTGTAGTACCTTCTGTATCTGTAGTACTAGTAATTTGACCGTTTGAATTTTTAATTTCTGAAGAGCCGTTATCGTTATACGTAGTAGTATTACCTTCACCATCTACACTAGAAACAAGTGTTCCAGTAATGTTATATACGTTAGTTACCCCATCTTGAACAATACTAGTTAACCCATCATCTCCTTGAGCATTATTAGGGAACGCATCGCTGTTATCACCAAGCCCATCACCGTCTGTATCTACACTTTCTGAGGCATCATTGGGAAACGCATCGACATCATCAACAATCCCATCACCATCAGTATCTAAAGGAGCTACATCATCAGTATCATCAAGATCAACTTCAAATTTGTCAGGTATACTATTCCCGTTAACATCTGTTACTGTTCTGCCATCTCCCAATAAATTAAGTAACCTTTGGCTGCTGGTGTCAAAATAGTCAGGGTACTGTATGGCTAATTCTGCAACTTGGTCATCTGTTAACTCAATTCCAGTAGATGTAGCCCATTCTATTACTTCATTAGAGGTTAACTGTCGTGGGTCTACATATGCATCTATAACACTTCCAAGGCTTTCATCAGTAAAGTCTCTACCTTCAGTACTGCCTATGTAGTTGTCTATCTCTTCTTGACTTGGAGCGTAACCAGATTCGTAGAATGCTTGGCTAGCTTCTGTAGGAGATACGTAATTACCATCGTAAGCATAGTTCATTAATGTAGCGTAAGAACTAGGAGAGTTTTCGGGTGTTAACCCTGCTGAAGCAAATACGTCTTTAATGCCTTGTTCAGATAATTTTGAAGTGCCGTCAGGATTAAGAGCTAATGCACTATTAAATTGCGGATTGCTATTGGCTAATACCCTTGCAGCAAAGTCTCCTACTACAGGAGCATAATTTTTTACACCTTCTGCTAAGTTCTTTGCGCCTGTTGTTCCCGCACCAAGAAGAAAACTGGTGCCATTTCTAGCACTCCCAGTTGTACTAAGCCCTGCGTTTTTTAGTGTGTCTGAAATATAATTTTGAGTTAGTAGCGTTGTAGATACGCCTAAACCTGTAATACCTCCCCACCACCCATCACCTACAGATTCTTCAGTTACGTTTATAGTAGGATCTATTTGCTGCAACCTTGAATTTTTAATTGCAGATGTGCCACCTTCTTCACCAAACTCACCAAGAAATTCTTTATATACGGCGTTTGCCCCTCCAGAAATATTTTTTCCGGTTTCTTTTGCCCATTTTTTAGCTTGATCTACAAAGTTTTGGCCCATATTTTTTACAACATCAGCATTTTTACCAAAAGCCTTTGTAAGTATTTGTACATCTACAGCATTCCCCAATACTGCTTGCCCAATTAACATCAAAGCCCCGCCAGCCATACCTGTATCAGCGCCAATTTTTGCTGCTATCTCTCTATTTACAGGGTCATTTTCTAAAAGTACACCCTTTATATAATCTTGTACTCCAGTACTGTATTGAGCTTCTGTAAGCACCCCCGCTCTAACTTTACCGCTTAAATCTTCTGCGTAATTTTTAAATTCGTCAGACTCAACTATCTCCTCAGTTTGCACTTTTCTTAGAGTAGCCATAGCAGAATCAAACCCCTCTGCTGAAGAGCCTCCTACAGCTTCTACAATGTCATTTACAAAGTTAATAGACAACGCTGAAAGATTTTCAGATTTGTTTATAGCTTCTAAAACGTCATTTTTAAGGTCTTTAACATCTACATTCTTAGCAAACGCTGCTCCTTTCTTTAACGCTGCCCCTATAACTGTTTTTCCAAGAAGTGATGCCGCTATGCTTGGTATTTCTTCTACTAACTCGCTACCTATTTCTGTTGTTACAGCATAAGGGGCTGTTGCAAACCCTTTAAAAAATTTACGAGTTCCGTTAATCGCGCCGTTTAACCCTTCAACATTACTAATTCTGTCAAGAACGTATTTTTCTGCGGCTTCAAGCCCGTTTGTCTCTAGTTCTACTTTGTATTTAGCGGAATCCCGCAACTGCGCTTTAGTAGGAACCTCCATATATACTTCAGATTCAAAATCTTTATTAAGTTTTTCTAAATCGTCTAGTTGGTCTTTTACAGAAGTTACATTATTAGCATCTGATAGAGCTAAAACATTACGTGCAAACTTTGCTATTTCAGTATTGTCAGGGTATTCATCGGCATACATTATAGCCCCGTTTAAATTGTAAGCTACTGCTCCTCCCCCTGCTAATACTGTAGCTATAACTTGTTGAGCGCGGCTGTCCTCTCCCCCAAACATTTTTTCTATTTTAGAGTCGTCTACTAAAGTTTTAGCTAAATTATAAGTAGTCGCTCCTAAAATTTGACTTAAAGACTGTGCTGTAGTTTCATTTTCACTAGCTTCAACAACTGATACAGCAAACTCTTCAGGTTTTTCTTCTCTAAATAAATCTAGTGCGGCTTTATATACCTCTTGAAATCCTACAGGCTCGCCGTTTATGTTTATAAACATCCCCGTACTAGGGTCTACATCAAATGCACCCTCCGGTATAGGTACACCAGCTTCGGTCATCTGTTGCGTCATGTTTAAAATAACGCCCTGCTCTAACAGTTCTTTATCTCGTCTAGATAACTTTTGTCCGTATGCACCTGTTCTTTCTGTACCATCAGGGTTATATATAGTCGAAGGATTAGGAGCAGATAAAACAGTTCCAATCTCAATAAGATCAGAAATATCTAGAGGCCCGCCATCTTCTCGTGTTAGTTCAGCGAGACCACCACTACCTATTGAAAAAGTAGGGTTAACGGGTAAATTTGCTGCGCGAATTCCCGTTGCTCCTGCTAAATCTGTAGGTATAGCTAAGTCTAAATTCATTAGGTCAAGACTATAATTTATACCCTCAATCATTCCGGGGGCAGCACGTAGCCAATCAGACGTGTGTAAGGTCTCGCCTGACAGTCCTTTAGCGGCTGTGTATGCAAGCCCCGCTACGGGGACAAACATAGTAACTATGTTCATAATAGGGTCAAAAAAGTCCCATGCATCACTATCAAAATCTTCTGTTTGTTTTCCTCGGACGCTTGGCCCCATAGACGTATAGCTGTTATATTTAGTAAGTGGGTCGGACGTGTCGGGGTAAAAGTCATGTTCAAACAAATCTCTTTGTACATTTAACTCTCGTGACCCAGACGTGTCTAAGTACACTTTCCCTTCTAACTCTACAAATCTATAGTTGTTAGGAGTTTTTTCTGGGTCATACAGAGCGTTAACCTCTTGTATGTACAACCCTTCGTACTCTTCTTCTGTTAAAGACCCTTTACTTTGTAGGTCATTTAAATATCGCAACTTGTCTTGAAGCGGTAGGTATGCATAAGTCTCTTGGTATATGTCAGGGTCGGTAGCGCGTAGCACTGCGAGTTTATTAGTAAACTCATCAAACTTAGCCAGCGAGTGTTCAGCCGTCATAGTTTGAAACTCTAAAGATTCTCCTCCTCTTGCCCAGCTATCATGGGGTCTTTCTGACATGGGTTTTAATTTGGCCCATATT
>Ga0209634_1000496_pt1 | contig 30469 bp, 40 predicted proteins | sample LinPmetageLP40_FD_184043 | JGI IMG/M metagenome (GOLD analysis project Ga0209634, IMG submission 184043) | Marine viral communities from the Pacific Ocean - LP-40 (SPAdes) (version 2) | ecosystem: Environmental > Aquatic > Marine > Oceanic | place: Pacific Ocean | collected 2010-08-26 | reverse complement strand
AGTTAGCTGTAATAGATGTAGCACTAGTGAAAGCAACAGTATTAGCTACTATAATAGCGCCTGTTGTTGAGATTGCATCAACAGTTGGAATAGATACAAAGTTAGTTCCTGTTATAACAACATTATTGGCATTGTTATTAATAACAGTTGGTAAAATAGATGTGATAGTTGGTTTAACTTCACTTGCTGGTAAGTTTGTTAAATTAGCCGCATTAAATGTTGGTGTTCCATATCGTGCATTAGGAATTGTGCCTGAAGTAAGCTGTGTTGCGTTAAGAGTTGTTAACCCTGATCCTGACCCAGATAAATTTGCTCCCGCTGTAATTGTAATCGTATCTCCAGATTCACCAATCGTGATTGACGATCCGGTATATTTTTTAAGGGCATTTACTTTTATCTCTGACATTATCTAGCCGTTGTTGGTAATCCACTTGTTGCTACAAAAGGATTTTGTGCAAAAGCCATGTAAATATATTGACGTCCACTAGCATTTAAATGACTCCCTGTATTTCTAATTTTATATCCATTAGAAAGAATATCAATCCAATTTGTAGCTCCTGTTGCCGTACTACCTTCAGCGGCAGTGGAATTTGCTTCAACTGTTCGATTTGCTACATTTATAGTATCTCTTTTACTATCCCACATAAACCAAACGGTGCTTCCTTGAGAATATTCTTTTTGCATTACAAAAGCAGGTTTAAACCCAGTGTATATAAATGGCCCATCTGCATTACCATTACCTCTAAGATTAGCAAATTTGCTGTACCCTTGAATATCTGCAAAACAGTATGCTATGTAAGTTTGACTACCACTATTAGTTGCCGTGCTAGTACCTACTGAAAAAACTGATGATGTTGGAGCGGTACTATTAAAAACATTAGAGGCTTGTGTTTGACCAGCAGTACCATTTAAACTAAGATAATATTGAGCATTTTCTAAACTAGCGTGATATATAATCCAGTCATTAGCTCCATTTAATCTTTTAATAATAATCATTTTAGGAATAACTCCTAACCCGTGCCCTACTGTAGCGTTTGCTCCACTTCCTGTCCAAGTTACAATAGAAAAACCAGATGTAGTATTAGCTTGCACTGTAGAAGTAATTGTCCCTGAACTGTTACTTGCAGTAGTTCCGCCATTAGCTTTCCATTGCCAAGTAGCAAAGGTTGCGCCATTAGCATTAACAGAACCTGCATTGCCAACTGTAAATCCATCTGATTGAACAGAATAGTGAATTGAAGCATCTGTTTGTTCAGCGTTGCTATTATTAGGAGTAAGTTGTTTTGTTATACCTCTGGAGGTATCGGCTACATGATGAGAGTTAGTAGTAGACCTTACTTTAGTCCATACCCAATCTGGTTGTAAATTTGAATTACCATCGTTTGTAACAGCTTTATAAGTGTTACCATCACCTGTATATAAAGCTGTTTGAAAATATGCCGAAGGATCTGTTATTGTTGTGTATGCCATATTATCCGTACGTTTTTAAATTTTGTGTGCATAAAGAGTAATACCCTGATGGTACTGTATATTGAAATTTTCCAAAATTATTGGCATCTGTATAACCATTTCCACTATTAGAACTAATAGTAAAAGATGGATTACCAAAATTAAGTTGAAAAGTATGTGATCCTGCATTTCCTCCATCATAATCGCCAAATGCAAAATGCCAAAATCCTGTGTAAGAAGCTCCTATATTAAATGCAGTTCCACTATTTTGAACAGTACCATTTTTATACAATTTAACATTATTATTATCTGCATCTAAAGCTATGCTTAAAATATCATTTGTAGTAAAACCATCAGTGTTATAATTACTTGTGGACCCAGTATAATATCCGTTATTTTGATAAAGAAAATCAGTTCCATATCCAAACCAACCAATTTGACCTTGTTGATTTCCAGCAGGATAATATGTATCTCTACCTAATACGCCACTAGCATTAGAAGATTCTCCTTCAGCTACTCCAACGCCCCACCAAGTATTTACTCCTGCTCCTATTTTAACTTCCATGTACCATTTACCTTTAGCTACTCCGATAGTGCTAGTATTATATGTGTAAGCAGCTCCTTGTGTAACTAATTTACAACCCCCTTCTGTAAAAGTTCCTTGACCATAATAATTAGATGCGCAATTCATAATGCAAAAATTATTATCAGGGGTGTCTACTACTTGAGCATTTGTTCCTGCAGAATTAACTGTAAATGTTTCAGAGTTTCCACTAGAGTCAGTTCCTAAAGCTGCTGAATTTTCAAATTTTAAAAAAAATCCATTATTTCCATAAGTTCCTGCATAACCTTTTGGTTTCCATATACCTGTTGTAGAATCTGTTTGTCCAAAATCAGTTGCTGCTTTTTGTTGACCATCAATATAATAAAATTGTGAGAGATAACCAACTCCATACAAATCTTGATCTCTTTGCCTTCTGCCAATAGATGTTGTTGAACCATCTCTACCAATTTCAAAAGTTGCGTTTTGAGCATACGTGCTAGATGCAAATGAAGTTTGTAAAACACCGTTTATATATATTTTAACACCATTACTAGAAGATGCTTGAGTTGTATCTATAGCAATCACAACATGGTACCAAGCGGAAGGATCTCTAAATACTGCTGTTGTTTTAAATGAAATAACATCACTTCCACTAGCTACATTATTAACATCTAATTGATCACTACTAACAAAAATAATTTGATCATAAAAATTGTTAGTTGTTTCTGCACTTATAATTGCCGCTGAACCAAGCCTACTTCTTTTTACCCAAAAACTTAATGTAAATGTTGTTCTGCTTGTGTTAGCTCCTGAAAATGTTCTGCTTAAATATGAACTCATTATGAATCAAACCTCATTGCGTTATTTATACCATGATTTATTGTAATCGAAAAGGCTCTATCAGCAGTTTGAGCTTGTGCGTCAGTAGCTCTAATTGTAAAGTTATATGTAGTTTCTTGTGTTGATCCAGATTCTGTTCCTGTAATAGCTCCTGTAGAAGTATTTAAAGACAAACCTCCTGGCAACGATCCTGAAGTTTTTGCATATGCCGTAGCATTAGTAGCATTTACAGTAACACTAATAGTTGCTCCCGCATCAAAACTACCAAGAGTACCCGCTGCTGTCTGCCATGCAGGAGCATCGGATACGGTAAGTATTGCTGATGAAGTACGGACCGCATTACCATCGGGGTTTTCTACTCGTATAAAATACGTGCCATCAACAGGTAAAGTAAAGTTTGTTACTAATGTTGTTGCACTTGTAAAAGAAACAGTGTCAGCGGTAGTAATAGCACCAGTAGAATTAATCACATCTACATAAGCTCCATTAACAAAATTAGTACCTGTTATAGTAATTTGTGTTTGTGTGTTTTCTGCTACATTAGGGTTAATACCTGTAATGGTTGGTTTGGTTTCTGTTGCACTAACCCAAGATAATTGATTTGTATTAGATCCGTTACTCGCTAAAACTTGTCCGTTTGTACCTACTGAGGTAGGGAGTATTAAATTATATGATTGAGCTGCGCTGTGTGGAGGCGCCTGTATAGACACTCCGTGGGTATTAACATGACAATTAAGAGTAATTTTTCCGTCAGCAGATGATCCATCACCTTTTGCTGTAATTGATTCAGAAGCAATTGTAGAAGCTACTGTGCCTCCTGATACTGTAGCACCTGTAGTAATCGCTATAGTGTCACCATTCTCTGCAATAGTAATTGAAGAACCCGACTGTTTCTTGATTGTGTTTACTTTAAGTGTTGATACCATGTTACCTCGCCAACGCTATTACGTCGTTTGATGCTACTAGAGGATTTTCTGCAAAGGCCATGTAGAACATACTTGAATTATTATCATTAAAGCTAGTAGAATTATCTCTTATTTTAAATCCATTACTTAAAAAATCTATTCTATTATCATTACTTGTATCATCTCCTGCACTTGTGTTTGCTAATACTCTAATATTTATTACATTAAATGGAGTTCGTTTATTGTCCCACATAAACCACGTACCCGTATTACTTGTTTTTTTAGCCATTACAAAAGCAGGTTTAAAGCCTGTGTAAACAAATGGACCATCATCCGCACCGTTACCTGTGTATTTACCAAACTTGCTGTATCCTTTTATTGATCTAAAACAATATGCTACATATGTAGTAGAATCATTAACTCCTCCTGAATTACCAAGAGTAAAAACAGTAGAAGTAGGAGAAGTACTATTCCAAACTGAACTGTTTGATCCTGAATCTGCATTGGTTTGATTTAACATCGTATAACCAACTCCGCCTCCAACAGGGGTATTTACAAACCAGTTTTGATCAGCTATTGCCAATGCTTTAAGAATTATTGTATCGGGAGCAGCTCCTAAGCCATGACCTACTGTAGCTCCACTTGTATTATTTCCTGTATATGTAACGATACTAAAACCTGATGTAGTACTAGCTTGTACTGTAGATGTGATTGAGCCAGATGAATTACTTGCTGTTGTTCCACCATTAGCTTTCCAACTCCAAGAAATCATATTATTAGTTCCTTGACCTGATTCGTTTATAGCTTGTCCACTTGGTTGAAAAGTTGTTGCATTAAAAGTAACACTATCTCCAGTTGTGCTTGCAGGATTATTATTATTACTAGAAAGTTTACTATTTCCACCTCTTGTCGTATCAAGAAGATTATGATCATAAGTTTGAGTTCTACTTTTTAACCATAAAAAATCTGATTTAAAACCTACTGTTACAGTCGGAACACTTGTGTGAGTTCCCGTGTATAATACAGGTTTAAAATAATCAGATGATTTATTTATTGTTGTGTATGCCATATCTTATCCGTATTGATTTACATTTTTTGTACATAATGCGTAGTACCCTGATGGTACGGCATATTCGAAATTTCCATGACCGTTAGCATCTGCGTTTCCACTTGATATAGTGTAAGCAGGATTGCCTGTGTTAAGATGAAAATTACTTGTTCCACTACTAGATTGATGTTGTACAACAAGATAATAACTACCAGTAAAAGTTTTTGAAATTGATCCTTGTGACGCTCCGTTTTTGTAAAATATTGTAGTGTTATTATCTAAATCTACTGCTACACTAATCGTGTCTCCACTAGCCCAACTTGCTCCATAAGAACTTCCTGAACCATTTATATACTTAGTACCACCATCGTTATATCCAACATTATCATTAACTCCTGAACTAGGATAGGCAGTAGAATTTACACTCCAACCAATATCTGCGGATACTAATCCAACAAAACCAGAAACTGAATCAGCTGTGTAATATATCTCCCAATACCATTTACCTTTGCTCATAGCCATAGTAGAAGCAACTGATCTAGTTTGACCAGCTCCTGCAATAGCAGCAATAAGATTACCTTTTGAAAGAGTCACATTACTAGCTTTATCTAAAGCATTAAAGGTACAAAAATTATTAGTAGCTGTGTCTACGGTTTTAGCATTAGTACCTGCACCGTTAACAGTGAAATTATTTGATTGCCCGCTGGTATCTGTTCCCAAAGCTGCAGCGTTACCAAACTGACATCTAAATCCATTTGTTCCATACGTTAACCCTGGAAAATCTACTTTTGGTTTCCATCCTCCTGTTGTAGAATCTGTTTCTCCAAAAGTAGATGGAGTTAATGCTTGTCCATCTATAAAATTAATATCTGTTAAATACCCACTTAATTGAGCACTACCATCTCCTCTTTGACCTATATATTGACCTGTATTACTATTTATAACAGATTCAGAGTTTTGTGCAGGCCAAGTTTGTGTACCCCAATTTGTAATTTGTTCTCCATTAATATATACTTTAGTTCTATTAGAATTTGTTGATTGAGCAGTATCCCATACCCAAACAATATGATACCATGATGAGAAGTCTTGAAATCTTCTTGTAGTTATTACTTGAACTTGAGTTGAACTTATATATCCAAATATTTCTATTCTACCATCACTTGTATAATTTAAACGCATTCTATTATTACTATCTGTATAACCAGCAAAAACAGTATCTCCATTAACATCTTTTAATTTTTTAAACCAACCACTCCAAGTCCATAATCTTCTATTTCCTGCACTTGACGGTGTTCTTGATAAATACGTTGGCATTATAAATCAAACCTCATACTATTTTGTTGTCCTACAGTTATAGCTATACTAAATGCTCTAGCTGCAGTTTGGCCCTGTGCATCTGTAGCCGTTACCGTAAAGTTATACGTCGTAGGACTTGTTGCTCCTGACTCTGTTCCTGTTATTGTAGCATTAGTTGCTGCTGTATTCAACGAAAGACCTCCAGGCAAAGACCCAGACGTTATAGCAAAAGAGGCAGCATCTGTCGCTGTAATTGTAATCGTTCCAACATTTGACCCTGCAGCAAAACTGCCAAGACTACCTGCTGCTGTTTGCCAAGCTGGTGCGTCTGATACTGTTAGTAGCGCTGAACCTGATCGTACGGCTAATCCGTTATTATTCTCTACACGAAGAAAATACGTGCCATCTACTGGCAGTGTAAACGTCGCTACAACAACTGTTGAGCTAGTAAAAGAGACTGAGTCTGCTGATACAATAGCTCCTGTTGTAGAATTAATTGCATCAACAAAAGGAACAGAAATATAATTGGTTCCTGTTATAGTAACTGCTGTTTGCGTGTTTTCTATTGTTGAAGGATTGATAGAACCAATTGTTGGAAATGTTAAAACTGATCCTACGGTAATTGAACCACCTAAAGCAACAGATGATCCATTAATTGTAATTGTTGAGTTTGCTAATTTACTATTAGCAATAGAACCTGCTAGTTCGTCGTTTGTAACTGATCCATTAGGTAATGTTATTACTGTACCTGCTGGCAACGTTATGGTGTCACCGTTCTCTCCTATTTGAAGAGCAGTACCTGATCCTTGTGGTATAATTTTATTTACTTCAAGTGTGCTCATAAGATAAATAAATTTCCTGTTACGGACAGTGTACCTGTAATAGATACGGGTCCAGCTAAAACGCCAGAGTCCATTGTTTGAACATCGCTAATTGTAGAATTATGTGTTGTCACATATGCTGTAGGATCCATGACAGGAGATGGTGCCTTCTTTGCTGGATATGTACAAAATACATCTTTTGCACCTGCAGAAAAATCTACTTTATTATCACCATTCGTACTCTCTAAAACTGTATCTCTTGATAGTGTATCGGGAGAAGCATCGGTTATAGTACCTATACCAATTTCATATTCCGTACTTCCTGACTGTATAGCAATACAGTAGTAAGTGGTATTTGTTGTGCCAATACCTGCGACAAACGATTGAAAACCTGAGCTTGCTCCTGCAAGGTTTACAGTTCCCGTTCCTGTTGTTGTCGTGGTTTCTTTAACACGATCATTGATAATCAATGCCATGCTAAATCCCTACGATAATCTTAGTATAGCTGTACCCGTACCTGGTGACGGAAACTGAACTTTAAATGTACCATTAGTTGCTGTAAAATCAGAACCAAAATTTAAAATACAAACTGAATCTGTAGTGTTTGAACCGCCATCTGTTGTAGTATTGTATATCATTGCACCTCTTGCCGTAAAGCTAGCGGAAGTCCATTCAGGATCAGTACTCCAATCAACAAATGCTGTTGTAGCTGTTGTACTTCCTGTTACAGATTGGTTTTGTAAAGCTAAACCGCCTGCGGAATATGCTGATGTTCCTCCAGCGTTTTGAGTTTCTGCCGTATTACTGTAATTTGAAGTTGTTGCATCTAAATTTGCACTTGATGTAAATAATGCAATTTTGAATGCAGACCCACCATTTGCAAAATCATGGAATCCTTTTAACAGATCCCTTTTAAAGGTGTTGCATACTGCTTGTGCTATAGCCATTTTTGTCTCCTTTTATGGTTGTTGCGATTTAAGAGGAGTCCTTAAAACTCCATCCATATATTCATCTCTTCTGCCACGACCTTGTTGTTCTATAGACAAGTCTTGTAATGCATTAGCATAACCTTGTTCATATTGAGCAAGTAGGTCATAGGGGCCTTTGAGAAATTTAAAAGCCTCGCAGAGACACGCATACAACAACGTTCTAGGGGCATTTATACTAACCCAAGTAGTCGTATTTGTAGACGATAGTCCTGTTGGTAACTTATTTAAAGCTACTTCTATATTATATGCGGAATTAGGAGTCGGCGCAAGATATATGTTCCCAGCTTTCCAATTTGAATAATACACAGGTGTAGCTGTAGCAGTTCTATCAGGCCAATATTCATTCATAAATGTAACATCTTTTTGTTCTAATTTTTTACGAGAATTACCTAAACTTTGTCCATAAATTTGAACTGATCTGATAAGAGCAAATTCTGCTATTCCTGTGCCAGGTAATGATACAAAAGCATTGTTAGCAGTTAATGAAGCAATCTGATAAGATCTAAATGCATCTAAATCTACTTCTCTAAATATTCTATTCTCAGCATTAGATATAAAATCATTAACAATAGTAGTTGTTAAAACATTTGCATCTGTTTCTGTGTAAGCTCTAATTTGATCTACTAATTCTGCGTATGTTGTCATATTATCCTTCTATAGTAACCGGACCTGAAGTGCAAAGCATACCTCCAAATCTTACGTTTGTTTGATCTGATGTTTGTCCTGTTACATTAAATGTGTAAGAGTTTGCATCTCCAGCAGGTACAGTTATTGTGTATCCATTAGAATCTTCTATTTTAGCTTGAGTAAATCCAGACCCTCCAACACAATTTCTAAATCTTACTGTTTCACCTGTTGTTCTTCCATGATTAAATTCTATAACTGTAATAGTCCCTGAACCATTTGTAGAAAAAAATGGATTACCTGTTAATAATCTAGCCGCAGGAGTTTCTACTCTTGCCGGCCGAGCGTTTTGTAAAGCTTGTGGCTCTGGAGCTGTTCTAATAGGTTGTAATTGAGGTTGTTTGGCTTCAAATTCTGTATAATGAACTAACGATCCAGTCCATTCTTTAACCATTTCTCTGTAAGGAAATTGTAATCCACTTCTGTCAGATATAGCTAAAGCATTTTTACCACTTGCAAATTTAGCCATATTAACCTACCGATGGAAAATAAGCTTGCGGAGTTAAAAAAAGACTTGTTCTAGCACCGTCTTGGTCAGCAGCTCTTTTCCATTCATCTTCATAAATTAATTTTAATGCTTGCATTCTTTCAGGAGCTTTTTTCTGTGCTAAATAATAAGCAAGTCCTGCAGTCATGCAAGGAATAAACCTAAATGGTATTTGTGCATTGTCTCTGTAAGTATCAATATCAAACATTCTAATCATTGCATAATATTTTAAAGTGTAATTTCCACTAGCAGGAACTGCTGGAAATAAAAACAAAGTAGGATTTATTTCTCTTTGAAAATAAAATTGAGAGGGTCTACCGGAAGTAGCTTTATCAGGCATATTAAAATAAGTAGCTCTGCTTATAGAAGTAACTGCATAATCATAAGTACCATCATTTATAACTACGTCTGTAATATCAATAATTGCGGAAGCGTCATCGGCTGCATTCCCATATAAAGCTGTGCCTGTTACAGATTGAGCATTAGCAGTTAAAGCTTTATTAGTTTGTTGTATAGTCCATAAATTAAGTCCCCTATTAGCCCATTCAGCTAATAAAATATTAAGTGATCTTTTTGCTGTTTTAAGGTCATATCCATCACGAACCATAATTCCACATCTTTCATAAGACTCTTGAATCATGTCATTAATTTGTAAGTCAAAGGACTTTGTTGTAGAATAAGTTGGCATTATCTTTCTATATTAGTCCTTTTTTTGACTGGTGTAAAGTAATCTGATTTAATTGTTAATTCAGACATTAATCTTTTATTATTTTATATATTTTTAATTTACCCTCAAAATCTGGCCTGAGCTCTGCTTTAACTCGATCACATTCGTAACGAATAACATTAACTCTATTGTCTGATAAATTTCTTTCTGCTTCTCTTTTAGCTTTTAAACATTTAGACAATCCATCTGTCATCATATGCCCATCCATTGAACCATTAACATACATAACTAATGCGAAAACTACACTAATGACTGGTTCCATTTTGCCTCACTTTATCTTTTAATTTTTCTACATCACCTTGTAATTTAGATACTTGGTCTTTTAAAAAATTTATATTAACTGTGTTAGACATCATAGATTCCATTTCAGTTTGCATACCTTCTAACTGCTCTGCCATAAACTCAATAAGCATATATTGTTCTGAATCAGCAGGCAAGGTTCCCATTTCACCACGAGGCCATTTAATTCTAAATTCTGTATTCTTTTCTAAATCTTTTTCTGCTAAAATTAATGATGTTTCCATGCTTGTAATTCTTGATACTACTCCAAAATAAGCCCACACACCTACTGCCACCGCCGCTACAATGCTAAGCAAGTTTCGTATTGGCATATCTATGCTAGTTTTATCACTTACTTTCATTTTCTATCTTTTTATTAACACCTTTACATAATTCACGAACTGTAGAAAATTCATCACCTAGTTCTAGGTCTTTATATTTAGCACAATTAGCTAACAGCTCTAACTCTTGCCGTAGTCTATCATTTTCACGAAGTAATTGTATAGTATCATCATTACAGGTAGATTGTAATGGCCAACTAAAACGTATACCTAAAGTTCCATTAACATCATCACTATAACTATTATAATTATTATCTATATTACCATCACCATCTAAATACATAGTTTTACCATCTAGTCCTCTAAGTTCTGTATATAAATCTATTCTACCACGTTCACAGCTGCTGTTGCTACTACCTAAATAATCATTTCTTGCTTGTGTTTTAGTGCTTAACAAACAACAGATGATTAACAACACTATTAAAAAAACAAGTAGACCACGTTCGTATTTCATTAGTAACCGCCCGATGCTACTCTTTCAATTTCTTTTATATCGTATCCTATTTGTCTAAGAGAATCTGTGTTACCTCTAACAAGCTCTTCTAACGCCTGGTACTCTGCTTGTGATGCTAATTTGTACGAACCATCACGTAGTGCTGCAACAATGCCCTCGAGCCTACCTACCCATGTTGCCATTTCGGCCATTTCTTTTACGAGCTCTTCCCTAGCGTCTGCGTAGTTCTTAGAGTTCATACTTGTTTTATCTGTGTAAGTTCTGTGTATGTTATCTATATCGCTGTATATACGTTCTTCTAAGTTCTCTACCTCTACCTTTAATATATTAATAGTGTCCGTGCTTGCATCAATTTGTGATGTCAGCTTATTGACATAATTAAGAGTTCCGTATGCCCCAGCTATCAAAGAAATTAAAATTGGTAGTGAAGCTAGATATTTAAAATATTTCATTATTTTTTCTTTGATTGTTCATAAATTTCTAACGTTCTAAAAATAGCTATACTAAACATTGTTTTTCTCCTTTATTGTTATTTTGGTTCCTCCCACATAGAGTCCGAACCATGCGGCTCCAGCGCCTACTACTACTGATACAAAAGCTGATTGTGCATTAGTAGGATCTGGCAACCCCATAAACCATTCTGTGGTACGCCAAAATGAAATACCATACAGTGTAATTAATAATCTAGGAAAAATTCTCCAAGCTGATAATCTTTCCGGTGTCATTATTAACCGTCAAAGAAAATAGTTAAACCTTTTACAGCTAATCCACCTTCAGCCCATTCAACATATGAAGCAGACTTAAATAACAATCCATTATCTGGAATGTATGGATCATATTGTCCAGCAGCTACATCAACAGCCATTCTAGTAATAGCAGTTGACCATCCAGTTGCAGTATCTATTACAACAGCAGCGGGATTAACATCTGAAAAAGTAAGTAAAACATCTGCTTGGATATCTCCACTCATTCCTCTTACTCTAGTTCTTCCAGGATAAACACATCCTGCATTACCAGAAACACCTGCAGAAACATTTGTTGCTAAAGCAGTAGAAGAACTTAATTGTGTAACAGTATTATAATAATTAACACTTAAAATTGTATTATTATTTAAACCTCTTACAGTTTCTGCTACAGCTTGTCCGTTAGGACTAGTTCCTCTTATTGTAAAATCTGTTGTTGAAAAGTTAGCAGTACTTGTAATACTAACTTTTTTACCCTGATTAGCTGTTCCAAAAGTAGCAGCAGCACCAGTTATTATTAAATTACCGGGAGCACCTATCGTCTGGGCAGCGGCAATAGAAGTAGTAGAATCGGCTGCACCATCGACAAATCGACGGGCAGTGACATGTGATACGTTTCCCATATTTTTCCTTATAAGTTAAGGGTGAGGTTTTATCCCCACCCTTGTTTGTTTAGATTACCAAGCCTCAGCGTTCAATAATCTTTTTTGTGCATATTCTGCAACAAATATATTTTTACCAGTGGTAGCAAGGGTACCTGATGGAGTATATGTAATAATCATATTACAATCCATTTCATAGCCAAAATTACCAGCGGTTGCAGTTGGATCTTGTTGAACAACAAGCCATTTAGTCCATTGAGTTGCATCAACAAGAATAGCATCACCATTATCATTAGCAGTAACAGCACCTTTGTTTGTAGCAGTAGCAATGTCACCAAATTGATCTACATCAAGTGTAGTTCCAATTTCTAACACTTCATTACCTCCACCGTTCCATGCTTGGTAACGATAAGTAGTTAAATGAATTAGTGCTGAACCATATGGAATAACTCCAATAGCATGCTGATATTGATCACCAGCTGTATGTCCAATTCCTACACTTATGCTTCCAGTACTTACTGCGGAAGAAGTGATAGAAGTAACAGATTTAAACAAGCCTGAAGTAAAAGAAGTGCCTGCGTTAGGACCAGTAATATTACTCTCTGTTAATAATTGTCCATTTGCATTTGTTCCTGTTACAGTAAATCTTAATGCGGAATCATTTCCTGTGCTTGTAAACATAATTTTACGAGCCCAAGATGCTCCACCAATAGTATCACTACTTGCAGGAACAAAAGATCCGTTAGTAGTTCCAGTACCATTGATAAGAACAGTAAATGAACCGTTATTATTTGAATCCCCAGTAGTTATAGCTCTTACTAAACTAATAGCAGTAGCCGCTGCTGGAGAAGGTGATTGAACATAAATTGAAGCTGTATTTGTCAACCAATTTACATTTGAAATATTAGTTCCAAGGTTTGCTCCACCTGTCTCTAATATATTGCCCGATTTAACCGGACCGGAAAAAGTCGTAGTACCCATGTTTACCTCCTGGCGTATAGGCCTAATAATGCAGTCTCTATACCGTCTGCCTAGCCAGTCTGCAGAATTATAATTAATCTAGGAAAAAAGATTATAAAATAAAAAAGGCGCTCATACAAGCGCCTTTTTCACCTAAGAAAGAATTAGTTTTTAACTACCTTGAGATGCGTAAACACATCTTGGATCAGAGAAACCAAAGCTATATCTTTCACGAGCTTTGTATCTCATATTTCCTGTATCGAAATCGCCTTCCATAGCAGTTGTAATTGGTGTTCTTACAAAATGCTTAAAGCCATTTGGACAATCGGTTTTAATAAAGAATGCATCAGTATCAGTTAAATAATGATTTACGCTGTATCCTTGAGGAATATATCCTGATTGATTGAATACGTTGATATCATTATCAGCTGTACCTACTCTACCCGTTGAATTCATTAATCTATCAGCTACAAATTGTAAAGCTGAAGGAATAATCATTTTCATTGGTTTCAATGCAATTTTCAAACCTCTTTCATCAATAAAAGCAGCAACATCAATAACTGCTTGTTCAAGAGAAGTCTCGTTCAAGTCAGCATCTGTAGCACTTCTATTAGAGAAGTTTCCACCTGTTAAAGTTGGGTGAGCAGTAGAAGCTAAAGCAACTCCGTCTCCACCAAAATCAGCAGCGTTTGCAGAAAATGCATTGTTAAGAATATTAGCACCCTTAACCTGTTTAGTATTAGCCATCGAACGAGCTAGAGCTTTTGTATATCTAGCACTGACTCTGTCGTAAAGGTTATCCTCTACAGCTTCTTCAGTGATAGCAAAAGCAAGAGCAATAGTTTCGTTAGTGTATCTCGCAGTGAAAGATTCTTGTGCAGTATCATAATTGATTGCCGCACCTTCATTTTTCACAGGAGCACCAGCGAACCCGCCTAACATTACTTCTTCTTCAAAAGCTCTGTCTGAACTTTCTTGGTCGAAGATTTCTGCTGCTTCGTTCTCATAGCGTTTGTATTCTAAGCCAAAGAGAGCATTTAAACCCGGCTCTAATTCTTTGGCTAACTGGGATCTAGAAATAGCCATATATTATATCCCCGCTAAGTTAGTGTAAGCGTGATCGTTAATTCTAACAACCAAGTCTACGTTTGTTTCACCAGCAGTATTGTTAGGAGCTTGAACTATTCCTGTAACTCTCAACTGCTCATCGGCAGCTCCTAGTCCAGAAAAGTCTAATTCCATAGAACTCATACCGTTAGTTGTGTTACCATTTGCGTTACCTACCATAGGTGCATTGGCTCCTACCGATGTTTGATCGGCAGCACCGTCCGCTTGAACGATGAATAGTTGATCTGGATCATCATAAACTTTAATTTCCGCTGCTACTGCTCCTTGCGTTACAGTTGAAGCTGGCCAATAGTTCTTCCAAATTGGTTTCCCTGTTGAATCAACGTAGTTTACACCACCACAAACTCCTACAATTTTTGCAGAGTTTGATTTAGCGTCTACTGCTATTTCAATAGTTCCATCAGCTTTTAGTTGAACGGCTGTACCATTAAAGATGTTTGATGTGTAACCAGAAGCAACTTTATAAGTAGAGAAACCAGCTGTTTCATACTTGTTACCAAGCATTTTAACAGGAACTAGTCCTCTAGGCGCATCTACATTTGCCATAATTTACTCCTTTTCTAGAAACATCAAAATCCCGACCAATTCAGAATTATTGATTGCCTCCAAATGTTACTTTTGAGCTCCTATTACTTGACATAGGCATGCTCGGGTGCTCGTCTTTTAGAACCTCATTGTCTATCGCTTCTTGCACCTCTTTAGACTTTTTCTGGAAATATTCATTTCTAGATTTAGCCATTTCAAGAGGAATTTTAGCTAATAGCAAACCTCCAACTCCTATAACACCTTTGTACTTACCTTCAGAAAGCGAAGGATATTTCATTACATCCTCTGCTGAAAGTTCATCTTCCCTGACCAGTTCATAACCTTCTCTCAACCTTGATGTAATATTTTTATCATCAGGCTGACCTTGAAGTTCTGCTCTGAGCCAACGATACTTGAACCCTTCAGGGGGTACTGGTGCATCTAGTTGTCTCGGTGGGGACCAGACCGTTTTACGAGCTTGTAAGTCCCTAGTTTCAGCGTGTCGAGTAGTTTTTTTTAGTTTTACGTTTTCCATATTTTACTCCTTCACGAATTTTGCGTATTCATCTAATGGCACACCTAGCTTTTTAGCTATGGCTACTTGTGATGGTGTGAGTTTCACAGTACGGCGTCCAGTTTTATTTCCAACCCGAGAATTAGCACCAGCAACAGTCTGGACGACCTTATTGCTAGTAATATTCGAATTAGAATTCGTTTGTCCTATCTTATCAGGAAAATACCCTTTTAGTCTAGTATCAATTTCAGTATAATATTCATCTGACTCAGGATTCATTCCTTCATTTACTAATGTAGTATGAATTCCCCAAGTAGCATATGTCATTGCTTGATCTTTTCCTTCTCCTTGACCAAACCATTGATTTCGTTGTGCCCATTGAAGAGCTTTTTCACTTGGTTGTGGAGTTTGTTGAACTTGTTGTTGAACTTGTGCAGGAGCTTCCGGAGTTACCTTTTGCTCTACAGGTTCTGCTTGTTTTTTACTTTTAGCAGAAACTACTCTTTGTTTATGAACAGCATTTTCAGCTAATTTAGCTTGAGCTTCCGCAACAGCTTCAAAATCTTGTTTTTGATGTGCTTCAGTTATAGCTCTTTTTAAGGCTAATTCAGTAGCATCTACTCTTTGAGCAACTTCTTCAATGTAAGTATCATCTAAACTAGTAAATTGTTTTTGTAAGGTGTCATTTTTCTTTTTAACACTTTCCGCAAATTTTATAGCTGCTTCTTTTTGACGTTCTTCTTCACGCCATTTTTTTGTTAAATCATTTATTCTCTTTTTAACTCCAGAAGAATACTCTTCATGCTCAGAATCACTTTGATTCTCTTCTTTTGTTTCAATTGGTTGAATTGTTTCTTCTTCTGTTGAAGTATCATTTATTTCTACGTCAACAGGATTACCTGTATCTTCAATAGGTATTGTTTTTTCTTCACTTAATGATGGTTGTGCTTCTGGCATGACTATCTCCTCATGTTAGTTTGTTAGCGGTGATAAAACGTATTCAGGATCTTTAACAACTGCCATAACTTCGTCGTCATTAAGTAATCTGAGTTCTCCACCGTCGATTTTAATTCTTGCTCCCGCATATCTGCCGAATAATATCCAATCTTTCTCTTTACACCAAGGACCTGTAGGAAATTTTCCATCATCCTTGTAGCATAAATCACCAACTTTCATTACCAATCCTACATTGGTTGACCATTGGCTTTCTTCAACAGTTTTATCTGTTAGAATAATTCCACCTTTACTTTTATCTTTTAATTTAAAAGGCATTACCAATAATCTCCAACCACTGGGATTAGGTAATTTTGAATGTTCGGGTTTTTTCTCTTTTTCTTTTATCTCTTTATTTTTTTTCTCTAAGGCAAAAACTTTTGTAGGTATCACATTAGTTTTAGTCATCGTCTAGCTCCTGTTTTTTTAGCAGGTCCGTGAGTTCCTGGCTGATTGCATTCCAAGCATGTAATTTTCCTAATATATACTTATAATCAGGGAAATCTTTTACTTCACCTGTTATAACTTGAGTTAGCTGCTCTTGTCTAGTTTTTATTTCTTTTCTTAGCCTTTCAGCTAAAACAATTACTTGATCAGGCAATTTTACTCCTTTTATATTTTTTCATAACTGTATTGTTACTTAATCCTCCATTTTTAAATCTAGGAAAATTATCAGAAACACGAATAGGTTTAATTTTTCCTGGTTTAATTTTTAATCCTTGTGGATCAGGGCCTCTTAGTGGAGGAGGACCAAATCTTTTTCCGGGTAATTTCATATTTCAATTGTAGCCATTAAATCACTTAAATGTTTTGCTCTATTAGGGGTTTGTTTATTCCAACGACTATCAAGCATTTCAATACTTGCATTTTTAAATTGTTTCATTTTAACAAAATCAAAAGTTTTTTTAAATTTAGAGACCCCTCCAGGGCCAAGTTGAAATATCATTTCCGTGTAAATTTCCTTTAACAATTCAGGTGGATCATAACTTAAATCACACATAAACATATTTTCACATAATAATTCTGCATGCTCTAAATCAGTTTTAAAAACTTCTTCTAGCTGTTCTTTTGAATATTCTACTCCTTCTTTAAAAGGATCTCCTTCTATTACTTTATGGCCATAACCGATAGTGGCAAACCCGAGGGTATCTTTGTAAATTTTATTTCTGAAGCCTTCGTTTTGTTTCACTCGATCTGCTAGTGTACTCATATTAACAATTCCATTTCCTTAGTGATTTATTAATCCTAGAATTAGGATCTTTTGCTGTTTTAGAACTAGTTCTTCTTTTTTTCATACCTTCCATCCTTGCACAGAATGACTTACGTCTTTTAGCAGCTTTTGAACCTTTTTTCAACTTTGATGGTTTTGTTGTAACTGCTGTTTTTAATTTAGAACCAGGATTAGCCTTTCTATAAGAAGCTACACCTTTTTTATTTAGTCCTCCTGACTCACTTTTGCCTTCTTTTCGTTGCCAAGCAGGACTAGCCATATGTAGTCTCTTTTCTTCTATCTTCCATTACCATTCCGCATCCATTAGCTACTCCTTTTGGATTTTTAGAACTTTTTCTAACTTGAGATAAATTTTTACCGTCTTTAGCTTGTATTTTATTTCCGTGTTTTTTAGCAAAGTTTTTTGCGACTTCTGGCTCATTAGCATATAAATATGCTCGTTGCTTTGCCGATTTAAAAGGCATTAGGGTTGTTTTTTAGCTGTTTTAGCGGCTCTTTTAAAATTAGCTGCTGTTGGAGCACCTTTACTTCCAGGTGTTCTCATTTTTTCACCACTACCTGAGGCAATACGTTCTTTTTTGGCGTGTATATTTGCATATAAGCCATCTTTAGCTTTTATAACTTTACCTTTGCCATTTTTAAAACCTATTTTTTTAGCTATTTTAGGATTACTTTTTTTTAAAGCTTTCATTCCTTCGTTCATTGTTTTCTTTGTTCCCATTTTATTTTCCTTTTTTAATTAAACCCATTGCACCTTTTCCAGCCTTAATGCCGAAGCTTGCTGAGCAGGCTATATATAATAAATGTTTATAATAATCCGGAAGTGACTGCAATGCGACAAAGCCAGCTTCTATATGCTGTGTCATTCCAGGAAAAAATACTAATGTTGCTGGAGCTAGTAAACAAATTAAAATTAGTTCGTCTTTCCACGAACCTTTCATCTGATCTACTGCTGTTGTTTCCCATTTTACTTTTCCAGCAATCTGATCTTGTTTTAATTTAGTTGCTGCTTTAACTTCTGTTACTTTAAGTTCAGCTTTTGCCTTTTTTGTTTCGACGAAGCCACGGACCGTATCCGCAGCAACGCCGAGTAAAGGTTTTGCTAAGAGTTGCCAGACCATAGTCTAGGCAGCTCCACCTGTCATCCAACTGATGACCCAAAGAACTATAACAGCGACAATAGCCGCCTTAATCCAGTCCTTCATTTTCCAGTCCGACCATTCTTTGATATGGCCCCATAGGTCTTTTAATAAATTCATATAACCTCCTTAGTTAATGAATAGTCAAATCGAAGTCCGCTTCGAATTCAACAGTATTTTCTAGCTCATGTTCACAATTATTGCAATCACAACTAGAACAACTGCCTCCGTTGGTATGATGACAAGCATGTCCGCAATGTCCGCACAAATTATCCAAAAAACTTAACGCCTTTGGTTGCTGCCCCTACTCCACGCATAGTTTTAGTTGGTTTTTTAACATTTTTATCTACATCCATGCCTTCTACTGAAGGTCCTGGTTTAAGTTTAAATTCACCACCATCTTCGTAGCCCATTGGAGACATTGGAGTCATTCCACCGCCCATGTAGTTCATTTTAGGCATTCCACCGCCCATGTAGCCCATTCCGCCCATTTGCATCATGCCACCACCCATGTACTTCTTTTTTTTCTTATCTTTTTTTTTATCTTTTTTCATATTTTCCTTAATGTAACGTTGGTTTTATCAAATTAATTTGAAAAACATCCTCAAGTTGATTTTCAAAAACAGTTTCTGCTATTGGTCCCTCTAAAGCATGATCTATATAGATTGCTTTAACAACTGATAACATAGCTGCCGCCATAATTAACTTATCTTCACTTGTTTTTGCGTATTGCTCCACATGTGATGCAAAATCATTTATGCCTCGACTTAATTTATCATCATTTTCAGGATATGACATTAATTTTTTCTCATTTTAGCTTGTTTTAAATTGATACCAGCTCTCATAGCTGCAATTTCAGCATCTTGGTCAAGTTTTTTCTGATCAATTTCAGTTTTTTGATCTAATTTACCTCTGTCAATGTCTAATTTTTCCATATCATACATAGCTTTACGCTGTGCATCTTGTTCTTTTATGTCAATTTCTCTAGTTTTTAATTCAACTAATGGATCTTGACCAGTTCCTTCTAAATATTCTTGTTCTTCTGCTACAATTTCTTCTGTTATAGTAGATTCTACTTCAGCAATTTCACTCTCTAGTCTATTTTGCATTTCTTTTTGCATTTCAGGAGGTAATTGTTGTCCACCTAACTGTTGTTGTAATTGTTCTAATTCTTCTTTGTTTTTTTCCATAACTTGTTGTCTTGCCATAAATGAAATATGTTCACTTATATGTGCTTGTAAAGAAGCCATAGCAATTACACTTTGTCTTACTAAACTTGAGGACATAAATGCTCTGTGAGCTTTTATATGGGCTTCATGATTTTGTTCTGGATAAGCAGTTAATGGTTTAGATTTCAACGCCTCTGAATTTTCTTTTGCTGGATCTACAGGTCCAGGTTTAGGAGGAGGTGGTAATACTGCATCAATATTATTAACTCCAAGTGCTTGGTACATTCTTCTGTAAGCTTCATAAATATTATGAATTCCAGGGTTAGCTCCTGTTAATTGTAATTGTGCTTGTGCCAACTGAATACGTTGAGACATAGAAAATATATTTGGATCGGATACAGGCATAATATCTACCCTGTCATCAAAGTCTTGTTGCTTAATCATTCTGTTACCACCTACAACGTTGTAAGGATATTCTGGTGGTAAATATTGTTGGAATACTTTTGATAATAATTTAAATTCAACTTTTTGTGCATAGTGCATTCTTTTATGAATTGCACTCATAACTTTAGTTCCTTGTTCAATCATAGCCATGGTAGTTCCTACCGGATTAGCATTGTTTGAATCACCTATCTTTGCATCAGCTACAGCAGCAAATCTTTTTCCTGCATCAACACAAAAACCAAGTAACATAAATAATGTTTGACTAGGTTCTTTGTAAGGTAAAGGTAAAAGTCCTGCTCGTAGATCACCAGATGGTGCATCTACATCCCTGAATTCTCCTGGTTGGATGGGATTATCGTCGTCTGCAACTCGCAACCCTCTCGCTTTAAATCCTGCAGGGAGATTGGACAACGTACCTGCATCAATGAGTTGACGGAGAGCTGACGTAGCTGTCCTGGAGAGACCCCCGAGCATGTGGATAAGACCAAAGCCATAAAAACCAAGACCAGGCAAAAACTTATAATGTACAAAATATTGAATTTTTTTTCTAAGGGGATCGTCCTGTTTGAAGTTTCGGTATATAGATAAAACTTTTCCGGAACCTTCATCAACAGTAACAACATATGGTACTCTTATACCTGTAGGTTCTCCTGTTTCCAAATTCCTATCTTCAAAACCTACTATGTCTAAATCACAATGAAATTCTAATAATGTATATTCATTGTCATCTTCTTCTCCGTAAGTTGTAGAACTAATACCTTGCACGTTTTGATATTCTTCTTGTATCTGATTATTTTCAACTAATGATGGTCTAATTTCTACATCTCTGTAAAAACCACCAACTTGATTTTTTCTAACTTCATTGTAAGATTGTTTAACGATATGTGTAATTCTTTGACAAGATTCTAAGTCAGTTGCATAAAAAGGAACAATTAAATCTTCTACAGGAATAAAAGAAGCTTTAGCTCTTTGTTGTTGTGCATCAAAATAAACTTTTTTAAATGCAGATCCAGCTAATCCTAAATGAAATAACAATTGATCCATATCAGGATCATATTCTTCCATTACCGTAGTAATTTGATAATTCATGTAATCTTTTACTCTGTTAGCTTGTTGCTCTGTCTCTTCGTTTTGTTCACCAACTATATTACATTTTACCGGACCGCCTGCGGGTAGTAATTCTTTGTAAGCTTGTGCTTGAAACTGTGTTGCGGATTCAGCAAGTAATGGATGAGTAACTCCACTAGCTCCTTGAAAAGGTCTAGCTCGTTCTTCATATTTAAATCCTAATAATTTAATACCATCAACGTAGGATCTTTCCCAATCTTGTCTTGAGGATTTATCATCTTCATAATAAGCCCTAAGATTATCTGACATTTTTCCAAGTTCACTATCTTCAAGGACTTCTGCTAAATTTCCATCAAAAGGTATTTGAGGTAATTCTTGCTCTTGATTAATTAAAGCTCCACCATCATCAGTAAGTTCTATATTAACTTCAGATTGTTCTTGTGCTACGCCAAGAGGATCTAACTCCCCTGGAGCCATGTTTGGTAATGCTTTTTCTATTGCCATTAAATTGTTCCTAGTATTTCATCTACGTCCGGTAATTTAGAACCTACTCTACCACCATCTGCGTGCATTGGTAAACCTATTTTTCTTATTGTATCTTTCGCTTCTGTAAAATCAACATAAGGTAATCCTGATACTTCCATTTTTCTTCCGTCAAAAGATTTTTTAACTAAATCAGGAGCAGCTTGGCTGTATGAATTTATACCATCACCATCAAATTGTAATGTAAAGTTCATGTCATCTCCTACACCTGATATTTTAATTCTAGCTGATTCTGGGTCTAATCCTAACTTAGCGGCTCTTTCCATTAAATCTTTATTTAAATCTTCTGCTGCTTCTTTCATAAGTTTATTATAAATTGTTTTATACCCTGCAATATCTTTCGCATCAGCTGATTCATATACACCAACAATTTCACCAGGATTCCAGGACACGTTTGTCTTGCCTTCTGATATTGCTTTTTCTATATGTGATTTTAAAACATTCTTGACCCAATCTTTTTGTTTTTTAAATGGATAATCTTGTGAGCCACTTTCATATCGTGCTCTTCGTAGTTGTGCATTCTTAGATATATCCGTATACGATCCTGCAAACTTAACTTCATCAGGAAATAGTTTTGCTAAAAATTCTTCTATTGGCATTTTGGTATCGGCCACTATTTGTGCTTTGATAGCATCAAATGTATCTACCCCACCAAACATACCTCCTCTAACCTGTCCTCCTTGAGAACTATCTAATAAATCTTTAATGTTTTGTACTGCTCTATCAAGTCCTTCAAATGATCGTGTGTTTCTCGGCAGGTCTTGATTAGCGATACGTTCTAATAATGATTTTTGACCTTCATCTCCAGATGACATTTTACGAGACCAAAATTTATCATAATTACCAAATGCGGAATCTCCAGGATTTAATTTAGATATTCTTTGTGCATCTAAGAAATTTTTATTTTTAGCTCTACCTAATTCTTTTTTAGAAGCTTGAGTAAGACCACTTAAAAATTCATTTGCATCATCGATCATCTGTTGATTAATTGTTCCGTAGTTATCTAAGATAGATCGTTTAACATTTTGTTTTTGATTTAATCCTAAATTTTTAAAACTCTCTCCATATAAATCATTAGCTACCTGATCTACCTTAACATCAAATCCTGTAGGTTTAGGTTTCTTTGCTTCTTTAGATGCTTCTAATTTTGTTTTTGCATCAGCAAATACTTGAGCATCATCTTCTGTTCCAAAACTTTTCTTTGGAACTTTTCTTTTTGTTCTTGTATTTATTACTTCCCAAATAGGATTATCAGCGCTGCCTGCTTTGAGTTGTACCTCAAACATATCAGGAACAGTTTCACCAATAGGCATGTTAATAGGATCTGTATCAAAGTTATATAACTTATTGTCCTTACTAAAATTATCCCACGCATCATCAAGTGCTTTTTCAGCTTGAGGTCTTAATTTTTTTTCTGCATTTTCTAATATATCAATACCTGCTATATCTTCAGGACTTTGGTAAGATGTAGAACCACGGTGAACATCACTTTGTGCTTCCATAATATTTTCTGTAACTCTACCATCGGTTGTTGTTTTATCTATAGATCTACTAAAAGAAATAGAATTATCTGAATTAGGATGACCACTGTTATGAAATTCATGACGAGAGGACTGTCCTTTTTGAGGATTAAATCCTTGCTCCATAATTGTATAATCTTCCGTCCTGGTCCCTGGCCAACCGGTGCCCTGAAAATTACTAGTTAATCGTGGATTAACATTTAAACGTTTAAATCTATTAACAATCTGATTTAATTTTTGAGCTTCGGTATATAGTAAATTAATATTAGGGTTGTTTGCTTTTCTTAAAATGTTCGGTAATACAGTGCTTGTATACTTTTGTATAACAACACTTGGATCTTCTACTCCAGCAAAAGTTCTTTTACTTGTTCCTCCTGCCATTGTTTCCAATTCATTTATCATGCTTTGCACAGCCATTTTATACTCTTGTAAAACACGGCCTGAGTTGCCTGTAGCAGTAATAGGTACATTTACTAGTTCTTGTTTAGCATCTTTTATTGCTCTTCTTGTTATGTCAGGACTAATTTCATTACCTGCTTTAACAGCTCCTGCATTTTCTCCTAATTGACCTGCTCCATAAAATTCAGAGTATCCTCTTTTAATTTGATTGTTATTTTGTAATAAATCTTGTCCAATCTTTAAAAAAGTTAACGCATCAATGGTTTGATCCCCACCTTCTTTTATTAAATTACTTATTTGGAAAGACATTCCGGTATCTTTCATTTCGTTCAGGGCTCCTGCCCCGTCACCATCTTCCATTTCTTTTTTCCACTGACTTAATTTTTTCTTAGTCTTGGAAGCAGATCCTGCATATTTAGTCTGAACGTAATCTTCTATTTTACTAAACCGAGGAACTATATAAGTATCTAAAGATTCAACTCTCTCTACTTCGGCTGGATCTAATCGTGGTTTTTGAATTTCTACTTTAGGTTCTGTAACTTGTCTTGTTGTATCTGTTACCTCTACAGTTTCATCTATTTGTGCTCCTGTTGGAGAAACAACTTCTTCTGTTTCAGACAAACGAGAGGCTTCACTTATAGGAGCAGGTTTATCTACTGCTCTTGATCCTTTTAAATATTTAGCTAATGCACCAGGGGCCGTGAGTACGGCGGTAGGAGGACCTGTGTAGTAACCAGCTGTTCTTCCTAACTCATCCATGGTCATTCCAGACAGAGTTGACTCTGTTAAATTTGGTGTTGGAATCTTATCTCTAAACTCATCAAAGTATTTAGTAAAAGCAGGTTTATCTAGTAGAGCTTGAAACTCCTCACTAAAAGGAGAATAATCTGGTGATGATCTAGAAATGTTTCGTTGATCAGGATTAGCTATTTTATCTGTAGGAAAACTTTGTATCTGTGCCCCTTTTTTAGTTGCCTCAAATAATCCTGCTAATAGTTCACCCATTCCTTCCGCCGAACCTGCAAAATAATTAATTACCCCGTCTGGTAAATTAAACAATCCTTCTTTAAATATTTCAAACCCTGTTGCATCTCCGTAAAACTTTTTACCTTCAGCAAGAGCTGCTGCTCTCATTTCATCAATTTTGTTTTGATCTGTAGGAAACTTACCTTGATCTGAATATAAACTTTCATAACTTGGAAGTTGACCCATTTGAAATTGATTGATGTCATAAGGATCGTAATCATTTAATCTGCTACCTTCAGCAAACTTAGGAGGACCTCCGTCTTTTAGTTTACCTTTTTCTGCAGGGGCTCCTATGTAAACTTCAGAGCCATCTTCATCTACATACATTGCTCTAAGGTTTCTTTTCTTTAATTTACTTTCAATACGATTCATTTTTTCGGTATTACCTTTTGCTAAAGCTTCTTTATATTGAGCCATCTGTTTATCTTTAAATAAATTATCTTTTGAAATTTCTGTCGTATATCTTTCACGGTTCGCCGCTTCTCCAAAAAGTATATCTCCTTGCGCTATGCTTCCTGTATGTCCTAGAGTTTCTCCTGAATTGTAAAAATTTCTTCTTCCATCTAATAAAGTAGCTTTATTATTAGCTGTTCTTTGTATTTTATCTTTAATGTAATCTGCAAGGTAAGGATCTTCATTTCTCATAATTGTATCAATAACTACATTGGTTGCTGCTCTTATATTTTCTTCTGAATAAACATCTCCTTTTACTTTATTTGGATTCTCTTCTCTTATAGCAATTCTAAAATCTTGATCATAACGATCCATTTGTGGTTTAGAAATTTTAATTCCTAAATCATTAGCATACTGTCTTATATTTTTTTCAAATTGATTTTGAGCTGTTTGATAAGAACTTAATTTTCTTTCATCTTTTTTTCTGTTTCCAAACAATTGATTTACTATTCTTTCATATGTTTTCATTTGAAAATCAATTCCATGTTTATCTATAAAATGTTGTCTTATTATTTCTAAGTCAGGTCTCCCTGTTATAGAAGAAGTATACAACCTGTCTTTCATTGCTGGGTTGTCCTCTAAAAACTGTGGTAATTCTTTTCTAACTGTTTTTCCATCATTAACTCTTTTTAATTCATCTTTATTTTTAAATTCATCTTTGACTACACGGTAGGTTCTACCGTCTGATTTTCTTTCTTTAATTTCTGTCTGATCTTTTTTATATGTTTTACCAGCTATTGTAACAGTATCTTTAGTGCTATCTCCCATAGTCAAAATAGTAAAATCTTCTATCTCTGGTATTGGAAATCCTGTATTCGTAGGTAATTCAATAGGTGGTACAGATGTTGGAGGTAATTTTGTTTCTATTTCTGGTACTGCTCCTCCTGTAGTTGTAGGTATATCAATTTTTGGAGAAGGGCGGTTAACATTACGTCTTGCTTCCGCTTCTCTCGCTTGTCTTTCTTTTTCCATAGCATCAGCATCAGGACCAATTTCAATACTTCCATCTCCTCTTTGTCTTACATCGTTACCAAAATAATTTATATTACCGTATTCACCTCTGTCTGCTGCATCTCTAACTTTGTCAGCTACAGTTGCTGATGTTCTATTTCTTCTTGCTTCATCTATTGCTGCTTGTCTCTCTGCTTTTTTTCTCGCTACTTCCTCAGGATCTGAACTTAAATCACCTGCGTTTCCTACGCCGGGAATATTACTTTCCATTAACTGTGCATTAGCACCTAACGTGCCATCACCCATTTGAGTAGTAACTAAATTACTGAGAAAAGGAACTCTTGTACCAATAAACTTTGATGCTTTACCAAGACGTCTTAAAATGTCATCGTAATCTATAAATGCTCCAGGGGCCATGGTTGCCGAACCAGACGCAAATCTAGGTACACCACCATTTCTTTTTATCGTCAACCAAACTTAGAGGGGGATATAATATTTTGATAATCTCATCATATTCATCTTTTGTAATATCACCACGAGACAACTGCGTGTCTGCAGCTTTTCTACCCATATGTAAAAGTAAACTGCTAAGTCCTACAGGTTGTCCGATTCTTTCATCATCCATTAGTAATATCTCTCCTCGCTCCCGTAATCAGGAACAGTTGGTTCTTCGTAATAATCATCAGGTAATGTAACAAAATTTCCTTGGCGAAAACGTAGCACAGCTTGTGTTGTTGAGTCAACATAATCATCGTTGTCACCAAAGGGAAAGGCAGCACATTCCTCAATGACTTCTTGCGCCCACCTCTTATCTGGAACCCAAATTTGGCCTGCTTCAAATACCGGTGCTACAGCGTTTACTCGTACATGTTTATCATTTCCTTTGCTCGGTGTAAAGTTCGTAACTGGAATTCCGATCTGTCTTAGTTCATGGGTCAGGGGTAATCCAGATGCTTTAGCTTCCACGATTACTGTCTCCGGTTCAAACTCTCTGTACTTCTCTAATGCTTTTCTTTTGAGTTCAGGAAACTCCCATCTACCTCTCACCGCATCAAGTAAAATTAAATAGACTTTGCCATCAGCTTCTGAAGTGAACACACCCCACGTTGTAATAGCACTATAGTCTGCAGTTTCTTTTTTTGAGTACGCCGTATCATAACTTTGTATAACATGTTGTATGTTGTTGGGTGGATCATCAGATTCCCATTTCATCCACCACTCTCTTTTAATAATAGATCCTTCTTCAGAGGTTGGTTGTTGCTGCCACTGTGCTTGCCACTTCTGTTCATTCAAGGAAGCTTTGACCGATAACAGTTCATCCTTCTTCCAATACTCAGGCCATATAGGATTACCTGTCTTAGGAAAGATTGCAGGGAATTCTATTAGATCCCATTGATCTGCTTTAACTTCTTTTTGTGCTCCTACTAATCTACCTGTCAAATCTTTGGTAGACCACCTTGTCATAACAATAACAATGATACCTCCGGGCTGAAGTCTTTGTCGTGGTCCTGAGGTGTACCACTCGTAGGCATTATCGAACGCTGTTTCTGATAAAGCATCTTGCTCGGAATGAGGGTCATCAATAATGAGAAGATCTGCACCACGACCGGTGATAGCTCCACCTACCCCTGTTGCGAAATACTCTCCACCTTTATTGGTCTCCCATCTTCCTGCTGCTTTACTATCGGCTGATAGTTCGACATCTTTGAATACTCGTTTGTAATCTTCGTGATCCATCAGGTTTCTTACTTTTCTTCCAAAGCGGAAGGCCAGTTCGCCAGTGTGCGTTGCTTGTATGATCTTGGTTTTTGGTGCATGGCCCATGATCCATGCTGGAAGTAAATAGGATGCAAACTCAGACTTCGTGTGCCTTGGAGGCATGTTCACGATCAATCGTTTTAATTTTTTATCTTTTATTAATTGAAATTTTTCTGCAATTTTTTGATGATGATATCCTGAAATAAACTCTGGCCATACTGCTTTAACAAAGTCCAAAAAATTTTCTTTTGCTTTAGCAGAGGTATCTAATTCTTTTTGTCGAAGTTCTAACTTCAACATTAGATCTTTAGCTTCATCAGGATTTGTGGTTTCAAAATCCAAAGACATTTCTAGTATGTACAATTTTTTTTAAAATTTTTCAACCGACTTGTTTCTGACAGTGAATGGGGTGGGGCTGACTGTGCAAAACAAGCACTAAAGGTGCACAACCTAATGTAACAGGTAGTAAGGGGGAAAGGGCGTGGAAGTGTAAGGATTATTAAACTAAATATATGTAGGGACTCCAAGGGCTTTGGCTACTAGATATAGTATTGTATTGTACATGATGACCAACACCTGCAACCTGCCACGCTGCACCTGCTGCACCAGCCCTGGGCTGCGGGTGAATTTGCCTGGATCGGAAGCGAGCCAGTCTTAAATATAATAAAAGAAATTAGATAAAGGCGAGGAAGTACAGGGATTTCAAACCCCTGTACTGAAATGATTATCTATTTATATTGAAGTTGTTAGCTAACTCTTGAGCTAACTTAAGACCATACGCACTAACTTGAGGTATGTCTTTATTCTGTAGTATGAATTCAAATATACTACTATCTAAATAACTTGCTAACATCTGCCAGTTAACTTGCTCTTGACCATTCTCCACAGTTTCAATGAGTGAATTAGGTCTAACTGTGCTAACTGCATTAGCTTGTCTTAATATGTCTAAGTAATTATCTGGCATTAGACACCCTTAATAGTTTAACAAGTTCACTATCAACATTATTAGAACTACCACTAACATTCTTTATAGTAACGCTAGTAGATGTTTTATAAGGAATAGATAACTTCTTAGAAGTTAATAGTTTTTTAACTTCTGATTGGTTAAGTATATCACGACTTGATTGTGATATTGCATAAGTGTCTGTGCCATGCTCAAAAACAAAATTCTTTTTATCACTAACTAATTTGTTATTAGCTACGATTTCAGTAAATTCATTCCTAAGTTGGTTAACTAACTTATCAATACTATTCTTAATATCTAAGGCAACACGATACTCAACAAGAGTAGCAACAGCCTTGTCATTTAATTTAGATTTCTTAGTCATTATAACCTCTTTCTAAATGGTTTAATCAATTAACTATTAATTGATAAGTAACTAAACAACTTATTATAACTAATTGCAACATAATAAATAAATAGTTGTGCATAACTTTTTTCAGCACGGACCGTACTTCTGTGAAGTATAAGAACAAGTTACAACAAAAGGCGTGAAACCTAGTGGATTTCAAACACACGCTTCAGCCATCAGGTTTCGAATCAACAGGAATGGCACAGTTCTGCGAAAAACTGTTGACAAAATCCACGGTCCGGCCGGCCGGCCAACCAAAGTATAAAGATCTATTTAAAAAAAGGGCGTGGGAATCAAGGTATTTCGTCAATCCATCGCACGATATCAGGAGCTGCGGTGAACGCAGCTACACCAGTGGCCAGGATAAATGAAAACACAAGAGCCAACAAAGGGTTCCTGCCTGTAAAGATCAAGAACCCTAATGAAAACCAAAAGACCAATTGAAACTGCATCACGCTGCAGCCTCCAGCATCTGCTGCATCTGCGACCAGGCCGCATCTTCAGAGTCAACCAGGACATGTGCACCATCTCCCCAATCCAGGAACCAATATTCCAAGCGGTGAATTTCTTTATGTTCGTTAACGTAAGCCCTGAGCTCATCCGATGGACCACCCCAGCTGAACTGCCAGCGCCAGTAGCCTTCAATCTGATCATTAAATGTATTAGGCTCTACATAGTCAAAGCTGAGCGCCTCATACTCAGGATCCTTCAGGTCCTCCTGCCTTTCTTTCCATTCTTCTGCTACCCTGTCGGCGCAGGTGGGTTGTCTCTTCAATACTGTTACAGTCTCTGTCATGTTATCCCTTTCTTTAATGGGGGCGTTTGCAAAACTTCTAAACGGATTCGGTACCCCCACTACATATATAGTTATAACTTATTATAATGTAAAGCAAAAAGATTTAAATCTTTTGGATAAGTTCCCACATGGTATGAAGCAACTCGCTTCCCCGGCCGGCCGTCAATTGGTATAAGAGATGGATATAGAAAAGGGCGTAAGACCTAGTGTATTTCAACCATTCCCCAGCAGCTCCTGGCTGCAGCTGCGGGCATCAGGATTCATGCTTCATAAAAAAACCGCAGAAACCCT
>Ga0209634_1000494_pt1 | contig 30614 bp, 45 predicted proteins | sample LinPmetageLP40_FD_184043 | JGI IMG/M metagenome (GOLD analysis project Ga0209634, IMG submission 184043) | Marine viral communities from the Pacific Ocean - LP-40 (SPAdes) (version 2) | ecosystem: Environmental > Aquatic > Marine > Oceanic | place: Pacific Ocean | collected 2010-08-26 | reverse complement strand
AGCCTATATGGCCCGTTGGTTAGCAAAAAATATAGTAGCGGACTTTATGGCTGATTGGTGTCAAATTCAAATATCATATGCCATTGGAGTTAAAGAACCAACTAGCATTTACATTGATAGCAACGGACACAATGCTAGTATTGAAAAGTTTGTACGTGATAATGTTGATCTAACACCAAAAGGCATAATAGATAGATTTGATATGTTTAATTTTTATAACTATAGCAAAAATTGTACATACGGACACTTTGGAGACAAAGATGTTCCGTGGGAAAAGATAGGTTGGTAAATGCGAATACTTGGAGTAAGTGCCGGCTTTCATGATGCCGCATTAACAGTTCTACACAATCACAGAATATTGTTTGCAGGACATGCAGAACGTTACAGTAAGATCAAAAACGATAGCACTATTCCTATAAGTTTACAAGAACAGGTGAAAAAATATGGACCGTTTGACAAGATAGTCTACTATGAAAAGCCATATCTAAGACAACTGCGTAAAATTAAAAGTGGAGAAAATTGGGGCGGTGCTTGGCGTACACGCACTGAATTAGAACAAACTATTCCTTACATAATGAATGATACACGTGCAGAAATTAGCAGTGTAGGACATCATTTATCGCATGCGGCAGCAGGATTTCAAACATCACCTTTTGATAGTGCAACAGTGGTTGTAATTGATGCCATTGGCGAATCTGATACCATAAGCATTTATGGTGCACACTACAACGGTGCATGCCTAGCAGGCGAACATGCTAAGGCAAATTATAAATTGTTGTACCAACGGAAGTACCCACATAGTATCGGTATGTTTTACAGTGCAGTGACCGAACGTTGCGGATTGAAGCCAATGGATGAAGAATATATCACAATGGGTATGGCCGCCTATGGGGATGCATCTAAGGCATATGATACACTAAAAGCTGCAACTATTAAATCAGTTGATAAAAGCCTTTTTAAAGATAACTTGCACATAGGCATTGATCATGTAGACTTTCATGCAGATGTTGCAGTTGAAGATATAGCGGCCGCCGGACAACAACTATGTGAAGAAATGGTTATGCACGTAATTAAACATGCAAGCCTAGTTAATCCATACTGTAAAAATCTTGTGTACATGGGAGGCGTTGCTCTCAACTGCGTAATTAATAGACGCTTAGGAGAACATTTTAACAAGATATGGATAATGCCCAACCCAGGAGATGCAGGAAGCAGTTTAGGAGCGGCGGCTTATGCATATGGTAGAGACATAAACTTTACAACACCTTTTTTAGGCACAGATATACCAGGTGAATACCCAGTCAAAGAACTGTTAAAAGAATTAGAAACAAATCAAATTGTTGGAGTTGCAAACGGTCGTGCTGAGTTTGGCCCAAGAGCACTAGGCAATAGAAGTTTACTTGCAGACCCTCGAGGTGCAGATGTTAAAGATAGAGTAAATGAAATCAAACGCAGACAAAAGTTTAGACCTTTTGCTCCGGTTATACTTGAAGAGCATGTACATGATTATTTTGTTATGCCTCTTTATCAACCCTCAAGTCGTTATATGCAGGTGGTTGCACGTTGTACAAAGCCAGATGAGTTTCCGGCTATTATACATGTTGATGGAACATCAAGAGTACAAACAGTTCCTGACAATGATTCTGGTATAAGGCAGTTGTTGAGTGCGTGGTATAGAAAAACAGGTTGTCCTATGTTGTTAAATACTAGCCTAAACATAAGAGGCGAGCCGATGGTTGATGATAGGTCTGATGCTAATCGCTTTGAAAAAGAATACGGCGTAAAGGTTTGTAGTTAAATGGTAGATGAAAATGAACTTAGACAGAGAGTAATTCAGTCATTACAAAATGTATATGATCCTGAAATGCCTAGTATTAGTGTGTATGACTTAGGTTTAATCTACAAGATTGAAATAGAAGGCGATAGGTGTATGGTAGAACATACACTTACCAGCATGGCATGTCCTTTTGCTGATCAAATCTGTGCTGATATAGAAAGTGCAATGATAAACACACCAGGAGTACGTGCAATTGATAGACAGTTGGTATTTGAACCTATGTTTACAATGGAAATGGTTCCAGAAGAAACCAAATTAATTATGGGTTGGTACTAATGGATCAACATACTAAAATATTATTTGGCATAGCCGCATTGCCTGTGCTTGCTTACATTGGATACTATGTAGGATTAGAACTTTGGTGTTATGTGTATGGAATTATCTATTAAAGATGAAGCCAGTTATTACCAAAATTTGCAAAGACTTTTATCAAATTGACAATGTATTTGAGCTGGAATTTTTATCAGATCTTGTGCAAAAATTTGATCATTATAAACGGTGGGACCAATTAACTGGTACTGATGAAAATGGAGTTATTCGTTACCAGCATGGATTAAATTTAAATGATCAAGTATCTCGAGGAATACTTGAAGGATTAATACCAGTAACTGGGTTTATTATAGAACAAACACAGTCAAGAATATGGCAAAATACTCCACAACTCTGGGCAGACACCTCAGGGTACCTTAATGCACTACACAAAGACTTTTCACCAAACCTCAGCATAAATGTCCAAGTATATCTTAGCGATGGCAACAGCAATCAAGGGACCTGGACACAAATTGATGACGAATGGTATGGAGTAAACTATCGCAAAAATAGTGGATATATAATGTTTAATCCAACTAACATGGTTCACGGAATGCGTTATCCAGTTACTGATCGTCGCATGAGTTTATATCAAAGTTTCAGGACTACATCAACTGCCAGTGACGTATGGTAGCATTAGAGATAAGTTTCCAAACCACCTTTTCGTCTAATGTCTTGCGTACAACAACTTACGCCGCCATCCCAAAAATAACTGTGTCTTAATTCACTTATAATCGGATTTATCTTATGTTTCTTACAATAGTCAAAAACCTGTTTATTGTAAGCACTAAAAACGACATTCTCTTCGTCTAAGACCAAGCAGTTAACATCAAATACTGTATCACTTACAAAGCCAACCCATTTTTTTAAATAAGTGTCAACAAAGTTTGTAAATTCTTTAGTTGGAGTTTGTCCTTGTACATACCAGGCACCGTTGAAGTTTTCTTCTTTAAACTTTCCAACTTCCATTGCGGCCCATATACTTGAATCCCAAATTTTACAAACGTCCCAACCTGGAAAGTCACCGGCCAAGTCAAGTTGGTCGTCCCATTTACTTGATAGCAATACACCTGGCTTTAGTATAGCAAACACTGCATCGCCATGTCCGTCTGTGATTGCTTCGTGTATCTTATAACGACTGTCTAAACAGTTGTCAACTATCCAACGTGTCTGATGAGGTTGTAAGTGTTCACTGTTGTCAAAAAAGACATCGGTTCCTACACGCACTATGCAACTGGCACTTGAACCATTTAGAATACATTGTGGATCAAAGTGCTCTCCATGAGGATTTATTACTTGGTTTTCATATCCATCGCATATGTCATTAAGTTCTGCAACTGGTAACACTCTTAGTAGTTTATCTCCCAAACTAATTTGCCAGTCTCTTGGTGTAAGTGGCGGTAAAGGACAACCTCCTTGCGACTGCCAGTTTTGGAATTGGTCTTTATCTGGCAACGAAGGACGCTTGACAACGGCTCCAAAGGTCTCACATGTCTTTTGTAAGTTATCTAAATCTTCATTTGTTTCTGATAGTATCTGTTGCAGTTGTGTTCTAACTGTAGCATTGTCTATAAAGTCAAAGTAATCTGGAGTATAGGCTCTTCCAACAATAACTTCTTGTAATGGTTGCCAACTTGTATAACTGCTTACTTTGCCCAATCTAATGCCTTTTCTAATGTTTCTTTTTTTGAATTTAAAAACAACTGTTGATTGTGTAATAATTCTTTTTTACAGTCTGTGTAGAGTTTGTGTATCTTTTTACATTTTGCGATGCGTTCCATTTCTATACACACTGCGTTCCAACGTTTGGTATTGTCTTCAATCGTGTCATAACTGTGATCAATCACATGGTCAAATGTACGATAACCCATGTTGCGAAGTTGTTGTATACTACCACATGCCCCTACTATAATAAAAGGTTGACAATGTTTGATTGGTTTAAATGTTTTTTCAGTTAAGAACACACCACCAGATTGATCTGCATCCAAGTGTGTTTCTATTACAAAGTTAACATATGCATCATCATGGTGTGCTTCCACAGTGTGATGATACAAGTTATGTTGGTCGCTTGTCAATAGATCTGCATGGAATGGACATAACTTTAAAAAGAATTCAGTGTGATGCTTTAAACTTCCAAAACTGTCTATTTCAACAGGATTATCTTCAGGTGTATCGCCAGCATTTAACTTGCTGTTGTAACCAAAGTAGCCACGTTCGTGCAATCCTTTGGTCCACAGTCTGGCCATTGTGTTGGCACGCCAATTCTTGTGTGTACGCACAAGTGCGGTAAAGTTTTTACTGCGTGGCAGTTCGTGATATTCCGTTGCTAAAGACTCATTACGGAGCCGGTATAATAGTTCATCGTCACATATATAACTAAACCCTGTAAGATCGTGACTTTTAGTGTTTGCAGTGGTAAAATGTATATTTTCACTTGGAATACCTGCTCTAGCGGCCTGTGCAAGTATGGTTTTTTGTATGCGAAACGGGTTATCTCCTTCTGAATACAGAAACCAAATTTTTATATGGTTTTCTACTACAAGTTTTAACACTGATCCTGGTATAATATCAAACCAATTGATATCAAAGTCAAAGAAACTTATACTGATAGGGTATATACTTCCTATTGGAGCATCTTGAGTCTGTAGTACTTGGTATTCAATTGATTCTTGATCTAGGTATTCATAAAAGTGTACAGGCTCACTGAAAGGTGAGTTAACACTGAATTGTTTCCACTCAGGTGTAAAGGGTTCTGCTTCCCATGTAGCACAGTTTGGATAAGGCTTAGAGCCTACGAATTTATCAGCACAGAATATTACCATTTGTCAATCATTGTAGTGAGTTCATCCCAAAGGACTTTCTCAAACTGTTCTCCATAAAACCATTCGTAATTATGTTTAACTGTATTACTTACTGCTGATTGCAGTGAGGCCTTATCTTTTTGACTCATTAGATTGATGTCCTGCATCAACTGTCCAATTGCTTTTGTTCTTGTTTCATCAGGTAGTTCATCATAACTTTCGTCCCAAAACTCGCTAAATGTTTTAAATCCATAACGTCGCAAGTATTCTAAACTCCCTCTACAACTCTGTAAGATAAATGGTTGTTGCATTACTATAGGTTTAAATGTTTTTTCCGTTAGATGATTTTTATTTCCTTGGTATAAAGTTTCAGTTACCACGTGTATTAGGCTGTTGTTTGCCTGTTCCCATAAGTCAATTTGATGCGACTTTGCGGCGTAGCCTGATCCGTTGTCAATCATCAATGGCAGTCTAACATTAGGATAAGGCAAGTCGTATTTTTTACAAAGTGCTTTTAGACTTTGTCCTTCGTAAGGACATACATCTGGAAATGAAATAAGGTTTTTATCTAATATATTTCTGTTTACTAATTCATTTAACAGCTCTATTCTATGAGTGCGTTCACCACCAATAATGTTATTAGGACAAAGAAATGTATTAAAAGGCTTGCGTTCTGAGAATTTTTGTGCTATACTAGTTCTATTATAACCACGGTACCAATCAAGAGCTGCCCATCCATGGAAAAAATAGTAGTCCATTTCGAGTCCATAAGTATCATACGCCCATTGAACACAAGCACTATTGTATTCGCTAGTAACCAATCTCAAAATAGTTGGCTGTGTTTGCAATGTACCTGCAAGGTTAGGTTGAAAATTATTATTAAACTGATCCATAAATTGAATCATATTGTATCTGATCAAAGGCTCCTGGTCCCACATTATAATGCGTGCATAAGGATGTGGAGTGCCACTCTTGACATGCTGAACAACTGGTTTGCTAACCATGTCTTTGTATTCTACACTACCAAATGGATCAAACCAATGCAGGCTGCTCATGCCAAGATTAATTACATATGGCAACATAACATTGTCGTAAATTTCATCCAGTCTAATCATGTTTGATAATTGTTACTCGTACAATAAAGATTCCCTTGCACAATGCAAGACTAGGTACTTATGGGTGCTAGATAAGCACTGTGATTATTCAGACTTTGATTTCGCATGGGAACCTGCACCATGGGAAGCAGAACAAATACACATCTGGCCAAGTCAGCACCAAGAAAATTCAGGGACTATGTTGTTTCCAAAGGCAGGAGCCAAAATACGAAATTACAATCACAGTGTTGTGCAACGTAAAACTAGTGTGCCTAGACTGCATATTAAACACAATCCGCACAATCCTGATAAAGGTGATATAAACACAAGATATATTAGCGATTATTTAGGCACAATGCGTCGTGTGCTAGCCAAACAAAAATGGGAATACTGTTGGGTAACAACTGATATTTGTAACTACGATTATTTTGATTTTACATGGCATCCTAGCGAATACCAAAATGATATGTTACATGTTTTTAGCTCTCGCAAACAAAAATTTGGTGATACTTTTTATGTACATGTGCCTAGTTTTTTACGTAAAACAAAAGATTTGAAAATACTCGAATGGTTTGAAACACTACATTTTATCGACGCACAAGTGCCACGTTTTGGCGTTGACTACGTGCCTTATGAAACTGATAGTGTTGTAGACGCAGTATGGACACACGAATTCAAAAATCCTTTAGCAGTGTTCAGTAGATATGAACATGTTGTACCCCCTACTATAAGTTTATGGCAGGAGCAGACTAAAACTGTTGTGCCATTGCGTAAAGGTGCAACTAGTGTATTGATACCAAGAGAAGTAAAGAACAGTCTAAAAACGCAGATATACGACTATCCATATATAGATAAAACACAGGTTCAAAAAGAAAGTGAACCGCAGGACGTAGTATTCATAAGCAACGGTGAGCCAATGGCAGAAGAGAATTGGCAATTGCTTCGGTCAATCTGTCCACGTGCAAAACGTTCAGACGGTGTAGATGGTAGAGAAGCAGCATACAAAACTGCAGCTTCACTAAGTGATACCGATTGGTTTTTTGCAGTATTTGCAAAAACAGAAGTATTACCTGTGTTTAAATTTGACTTCCAACCAGACAGGCTTCAAGCACCTAAACACTATATCTTTCACAGTCGCAATCCACTAAATGGTTTAGAATATGGTGCAATGAATATAAATTTATACAACGTACAATTAGTGCTTGATACAAAACCTGGCTTGGACTTTACACTCAGTCAATTACATACTGTTGTTCCAGAAGTTGCAAGCATAAGCCGTTTTAACACTGACCCATGGATCACATGGCGTAGTGCATTCCGTGAAGTACTGAAACTGAAACTGGAAGTTGATCAAGGTGCAGGGTTTGAACTACAGCATAGGCTAAGAGTATGGTGTGAACGTGCAGAAGGTGAAAATGCTGACTACTGTTTACAAGGTGCCAACGATGCACTTGCTTATTATAACAGTGTAAAAGGTGATTATGAAATGCTTAAACTTAGTTTTGATTGGCCATGGTTACAACAATTCTACTTGGATAAACACGGTGTTCAACTCTGGTAAAGAGGCATGCTCTTTATGTAAGGTTGTTCTAGTATCCAATCTAAGTATGCAGGTATACCCTGTTCAATATCTACAGTAGGACGCCAACTGGTATGTTCTTGTAATTTGTCACTGTTCAGTGTGTCTCTATTTGGATAGAATTCATCATGTGGCAGTGTTTCAATCGCTCCGCCAATGCGTACTTGTATCATTTCAGCAGCTTCTAATATTGGCCTCCCTTTGCCTCTTGTACAATTAAAAATTTCATTTTTTGTTTGTGGGTCAGTGGCACAAATTGCAAACGCACTTGCAACATCTAAAACATTACTGAAGTCTAGTTTGTTTTCTGGACCTTGCACACGCATTTTACCAGTTGTAAATCTAGCACGTACTAACTGACTTAGTACACGTGTAATCATATCTCTTGTTCCATACAATGCACTAGGACGTAGGATACTATAGTTGAGTCCATGTTCTTTGTGCCAAATTTTACACATACGTTCGCCTTGAAGTTTGTAACTGCCGTACAGAGTAAGTGGGTTTGTTGGTGCAGTTTCATCTGGTGCTGGCACTTGAAAGTTTCCGTATGCCATACTGGAACTTGCAAAGACTATTTTCTCTACATTGTGTTTCACACACGCATCTAATACAAGTGCAGTGGCTGCGATCATATTGCCAGTTGCATCTACTACGTTACGTTTTACCATGTATGCATTTGGATAGGTTGCAACATGTATAACAGTATTTGGATTGAATGTATCAAAAGCTCTATTCAAGAACTCTGCATCTTCTATTTTTCCAACATAAACTTCGTCCGCACCGCAGTGTGCTTGTCGTTGTGCCAGTACACAAGAATATTCATCATCAGGAAATGTATGATACTGATGATAACAATCAACAACTCCAACCACATGTCCTTGTTGTCTAAGTATGTTGCTTATATGACTGCCAATGAATCCATGCCCGCCTAGTATTAGTACTCTCATTTTAAATTCTTTCCTATGTGTTCGACTTCGGCATCTGTTAAAGTGTGCTGATTGGGCACGGTAAAACTTATTTCTTTAAGACGCTTACTTATTGGCAAGGTTTTGCCTCCTCTATAAAGAGGCTCATCATTGATCATTAAATTATAATGCACAGTACTACTGATACCATTTTGTTTTAATTGTTCTTGAATTTCAAATCTTTTTGCAGATTGAAACACAAGTTTGCTATGTGTATGCATTTTTAGGTCACTAGTTGCACATGCATAAGGACTTTTTTCTCTAAGATAACTTGCAATCTTATGTCTTCTTTTTTGCCATTCATCGCTGTGTTCTAAACCGACTAATACACATGCACATTCAAAACTACTCATCATTGAATTTAAACCTGGATGAATTGCCGATTCATTGTTTGTTTGTTTTCCGTGCAGTCTTAGTTTTTTTGCTTTGTCCGCAATACGTTTATTATCAGTTAGTATTGCTCCGCCGCTGCCCCAACTGCTTATAGTTTTACTTGGTGAGAAACTTAGGCATGCGGCATCTCCATATCCTGCACTGTGTTTTACACCATTATGACTTTCAATACTCTGTGCAGCATCATTTAAAACAGGCACACCAAGTTGTTCTAGCATAGGCCAATTGCACATGTTTCCAAACATGTCTACTCCCATTATTGCATCCACTTGAGGAGATTCAGATTCTAAATCATAACAATAGTCTTTTCCTACATCAATGGGTACGACTGTATGTCCTGCACGTGCTACGGCGTGTGCTGATGCACTAAATGTGTAATTGGAAACACCAACCTTACTGTTGGGCTTTAAATCCATGCTTAACAATGCAATTACAAGAGCATCTGTACAACTAGCAGTAGTGATGCAATACTGTCTATTGAATCTACTTGCCAATTCTTTTTCTAATTTATCTGTGAGCAAGCCATTTTGTGCTTTGCCTTGCGAATGATCATCATTTAAGGTCAGCATAACTTGTTCTTTTATAGTTTCCCAATTACGTTGGTTTTGAAACAAGTCAATTTTAAGCATGACGTTTTATCACTGTAAATGCTTCTGCATATTCGCAGTTTCTCTGTGATCCCCATGCTGAGTTTGTACGTTGTATTTTATCTATATAATCATTGTCGATATAACTTGGGTAACAACCTAGTAAATCTTTTTTAAAATGCCATGTTGCAGATATATCTACTAGCATGTTTGGCATAGTAGTATGAAATGTACTATAAGGATAAGCATGACTACACCATATCTCACTGCAATTACGTACCAACGGCAATGCCAATTGATAGGTGTTTCGATGGTCTTGATGGTAGTCTTCAGGATTAGGAATTATTGCAATATCAGCACTGTCGATCAGTTCAGCAATGTCTGTCATTGTGTTGTTATCGCAGACAAGGTTTGGACGTCCGTTTGAATGTTCTGCGGTATGATGAACTTTAAGTGTCCATTTACTGTGTCTGTAACTTTCTTCTAGTTCCATTTTCACAGTGAGGGAGTCTCTGCCTGCACGTATTTCAGCACTAGGGCGAACAGTAATAACACTTGTTACGTCTGCTCCTTTCAAGAAGTATTTTTGTAGTGTTCCTGCACAACCAATTTCAACATCGTCTGGGTGTGCTGATACTACAATAATACGTGTCATTTTTACTCTGCAGTGTAATTAGTTATGTTGGGAAATATTTTTGCTATTGCATCTGCACAGGCATGTGCAATGTCCATATGTTCTTGTTGAGTGCCATTTGCACCACGAAGCTCAATATAGTGTATCCAACTACGTATTGTTCCATTCATGTACAGTGTGGTCTTTGTTAAGCCTTCTGGCAATACCTTACGTGCTTGTTCTTTTGCAATGCCTTGTTTAATAGCCCAGTCATATTCTTTTTTGGCTAATACTGCAATGCGGCGTTGTGCCCAGTTCCATTCCTGTTGAAGTTTTCCATCATCCGTTTTGATACTGTTTTGCCTATTCTTTTCATCCTGTAGACGTGCCTCTGAATATTCAAACATGTCTCCTTGTTCTTCAGGACTGGCATATCGTTGCGAAAACTCTTGGAAACTAAAACTTCTATGTCGCACTATTTGATGTGCAATATCACGAGTGGTTTGAATTTCTAAACAAGCATTTGCCATTTCAAAAGGTGACCAATGTTTGTGCTTAACCAAATAGTTAAGTAACCTTTCATGTGTGGCAGTGTTTATTTGATGATTAGGATTGGAAACTTTGGCACAATAAGCAATTAAATCTTGAATACCCATCAGTGGTTCTTTATATGTTTGAAACTCACTTGGTTTACTATATGATACTAGTTTTACTTTCATAATTTTTCTAAATATCCTTTTGTTAATGGTTCGATTCGATTAGCAACTGCATTTACATCAACAACAAAGTCAAGTTTCACTACTTCTTTGTTGTAAATGGTTCCCATATTTTTACTAACAACAACTTCTATGTCTTCTATATCTAATCCTTGCTTACGTAAGGTGCTAAGGTTTATAGTCCGTTGTTTACCGTCGGCTAGTTTAAAAACAACTTTCTTTACACAGTCAATAGGTATCATCTCTTGATCGATGGAGTCAATTACTTGTTTCCATTTATCAAGTTTCGTAAATGGTATATCCATTTATGCTGGTGCTTTAGCAGGTCTTCCGCGTTTCTTCTTAGCAGGTGTTGCTGGTACACCTAACATAGCATTTGCTTCTGCTTGCATACGTTGTGATTCTGCTAACATGCCTTGAGCTTCTGCTGCCATTCTATCTGCTTGCAGTTTCAAGTTGTTTGCTATAGATGCATCATCTAATGCGCCTGTTGCTGGAGCCGCCATACTAGCCGCTATTGAAGCCGCACTAACTGCTCCTTTGTGTGAAGTTTCATTTAATGCACCTGGCATAGGTACATTCGCACCTGGACCGCCTACGTCCATTCCTCTTTCGTCTGCACGTCTACCTTCTGCATCTCTTGGTATGCCCGTAGCTGACATGCCTCTGCTGTTTTCTATGTCCTGAAGTCTAGTTACTGCTTCTTGACCAGTTTTCATTTCATTTAAAATTTTATTCATTTCATCTAAACGAACATGACTCTGTGGTGTTGGTGTTAGTACAACTGCTGCAGTTTGAATTTTCTTCATTATATTTTCAGTATGCAGTCTGTTTAACATAACTGTACCATCTTGAAAGTATTTGGCTGCAAGTGCATCACCTAGGTTTTCTGCATTTTGTCCTTCGACACTTTCAATTGCTCTCATTAGATCGTCGTGCATTTGACGTTGAAGCAAGTCTGGGTATACTGCTATACACATATGTGGTTCGCCGGGTACTTCATTGAACACAACCACTACTTTGCGTTCACCATGTTTTCCTACGTGCTTAATCATTTTTTTCTTCTCCTTGTTGGTCCGTAGACGTCTCCTTGGACTCAGTATTATCCTCTTTAGGTTGATTTTCTAATAACCACTTAGTGATTCTATTGTATGTTGAACCTACTACTGCTAGTTCATCTGCTTTGAATATACCTGTACCTTTTTCAACAGCTATTTCAATAATCTTTTTACAATAATGAATATCGTTGATTGTGAGATTTACAGGTTCCGCAACTGGTGTTTCATCTGCCGGCTCTTCTGGCTTTGGCATTTGAATTTCTTTATCTTCTTCTGTCATACTTTTAATTATCCTATTGTTAGTTAACTACGCAGTTTATTTACTGTTTTTTGCAGGTTTAGGTAAAATTAGTAGTCTGGCCGTTCTATAAAACATGCAGTTTCAGGATCGTTATACTCTAATTCGTACCTACAGGTTATGTACCATTCTCGAGAATTTGCCCAGTCTGGAGCATCAGTGCCGTCATATATAGCAACTTCATCTAATGCAGTAACATCTGAATCTGTTAATAGGCCATATTCTGGTTGATCAAGACTCATCTTCATATAGTGCCCAAGTACCAAAGGGCGGGTCAGGATTTTTATCACCATGTATGATAAAAACTGTATCACAATAGTTTGCATCACCCCAACTGTTCCAAGGATAGCCATCTGTAAACATTACTAGCCTTTTAGGATCAATTGCTTCTGCTTTCAAGTAGTCAAACACACAATCGAAGTCAGTACCGCCACCACCTTTGATTTCATACTCGTCAATTTCATCTATATTATCATCTGTAAATACTTGCACATTGTACACCTGTGTATCAAAACAGCATAGTGTAACACGGAACTGTCCATACTCTTCCATTATGCCTTTAACTTCACTCATAAAGTCTTTGCCTTGCTCTTCACCAATTGATCCTGACATGTCTAATGCACAAAAGATATCAATGTATTCGTCGTTGTCCATACCAGGAAGTATAGCATCCATATGCCAACCCTTACGGTGCATACGTTTAAATGTATAGTCTGACTTAATGCATGACTGCATCTGCATACGTAGTAGATCTCTCCAATTCATTTTAGGCTCAGTAAGTTGAGCGACAATACGTCTCACACCAGCTGGTACATTGCCTGGATCGCTAGCCTGTGCCGCACTAAGCATGGCTTCTTTTATTTCTTCTTTTATTTGATCACGTTCTGCTTTAGTGTATTTTGTAGGACCACTCTTACCATCTTCGCCTTCGCCCTCACCTTCTTTACCATCCAAGTGCTGATCTATCATCTGCTTTACCAGTTGATCCATATCAATTTTATCTGCATTTTCGTACAAGTCATCATATATTTCTTCACTTGCCCAGTCCTCATACTTTGTATCATATAAACATGGAACAGTGGTAATAAATTCACCAACTTTGTGTTTTTTAAGATCTGCATTTACACAATAATCACATGCAACATTATGTAACTGTGGATCTCTATCGCCACGTCTACTCATATGATCGTATACACAATGTAATACTTCATGCCCAAAAAGAAATTCAACTTCTTTAGGACGTAGCATTTTAATAAATTTGCTATTGTAGTAAAAGTTTCTACCATCAGTTGCGGCAGTTGCACACCATTCATCTGCATTTACAAGTTTAAGTCTAGTAGCAAGATTGCCAAAGAAACTAGCACGTAACAACATACCAACACGTGCAGTTATTAATATTTCACGTACTTCTCTATCACGTGCAGGATCCATTGGACCAAGTATGTCCTTGAACTTTTCTGCAATATCCTTGTTTACTGTATCTGCCATGTAGCACTCCTAATTTCTAACTGTACATACAGTATAACACATATATTGATTGTGTCAACCTATTTTGCCATTAAGGGGCAAAATTGTTATTTGTATATTCCAGTTATCTGGATCATTCATTTCGAGACTTTCTTCACCGCCTGCATCTGCTAGTTCTTTGTTTTCATATACACCAACTAACTGTCTATATTCTGAATGTTTATTTTGTTTTTCAACAACGTAGATACTCATTGTCATAGTATTGCTATCCTTTTCTGAATATTGTCTACTAGACTGCTTAGACCGTTTCTACGTTGTGCAGTAAGCAATTGTCGTATACCTAGAGTCTCTATTTGCTCTTTGGTAATTTGTTTGGCATGTGCGAGTGTTATATCGCTAAAACAATCGCATATTATACTGGTAATACCTTTGGTTATCATTGCGTCACTATCATAGTATACTTTCACTGTATTTTCTACGAGTCCAACATCAATCCATATTTGACTCATACAACCTCTTACTAATCTATCTTCAGTTCTAAGATCTTTTGGCAATGATGTTGTGTTTTTCGCAAGATCAATAATATACATGAGTCTATCATTTTCATCCAAAAAGTCAAACTCATCTCGCCATTTTTGTATTTTTGCAAGTGTCATCGCAGTCTTACTTTCCAACTGCCTGTATTGTATGGTTCTGTTTCCCATGTTCGTGCATGTATACAGGCTTCGCACCAATGGGGGAATTCTTTTTGAATTGCGCCGTGCCCTGTGATAACTCTTATGTGTTTTTCTTTATCCAAACTTTTTTCATATGCAAAAGCAATAAATGTTTTCCAAGCGTCATGTACTTTGTATCCATGTAGATCAACTGTTTTCATTTGTCTTCTACCCATTTTAATTTAAAAAGAGTCAGCATCTTTTCATCTTTTACGTACAGTCTTAGATTGTCACTGCCATTTGTCCAACTCCAATTTGTATTAACAAATTCTGGTGTGTCCGAATCAGGAACATTAAATTGTTGCCTTTTCTTTAGCATACCTCTAATATACATAAAATCACGTACTTCTGCACTATAACCATAGGTAATAATCATCCACATCATTGCTCGATGGAAATCCAATGGTCCAAATGTAGCACGTGGAAACTCTATACAATATTCAAAATAATTGTTATATGCATATCTTCCATCTAACTTTTTTACTGTATACTTCATGCTAGTATTTAAGTCCAAACATCACTGCGTCGTATTCTTCTTTAAAATAAAATATCACATGCCATTCATTTACTGCAACACCACGCCACTCTGGATCTTCCATCATGGAACGTTGCCATTCATGATCCAATTGCCAGCACCATCTTTCTGCGGGTCTGCCAAAGTCACGGTGTACTTGTTTAAGTAGGTCGGTCCATTCTTTTGGATCATAAGGTGTATAATGACGAAACACCTTAGTATAATCCTTAAGGTGTTCGTTCATTATCTTTTCGATGTCTTCTATTGCGCCTGTGATTTGGTTGAGGGCCTGCATAGCCCTATGCTTTTCGATTTACAGTTAGAAAACGGCCCTCAACCAAGCTCTTTATCCTTGACTTGCAAGGATGTATTTTCCATAACGTTGATGAAACTCATCAAAGTTTTTAAGTTTAGTAGGTTGAAACGGAATAGCATATGTTGTTAATGCAATCCTTGCACCCATAACAACCAGTTCAGTTTCAAAATTATCCATCATAAACCTAAAGAAGTTATCACTCATCTTGTGAAACTCAGTATCTTTAACTTTACTCAATGCTTCTTTAAGTTCATAACACATGCTAATAGTAAGTGAATACATTGCACTAACTTCTTGCACATCTAGTTTGCTTACCTTACCGGCTAGTACATCTGTTGGATTAGGAAGTTTACCAGCAATCTTTCTGTGTGCTTGGAACTTAACTGCTAAGCCTTCACCTACAGTACCTGCAATAAGATCAGTTGCAGTAGTTTCTGGCATGTCTTCTTCAATAAGCTCACTTACGAAGCTCCATGATCTAGGAGTAGCAAAAGCTCTGCTAGAACTTTTAGCATCGAAGTCATACAAGTCCTGCTTGGCAAAACTCAAGTAACCTACCACATCAGGATGGATGCCATTTTCAACGGCCCAATCAAACCATGCTTCATAGTCTGCACGTATTTCAACATGTACAAATCTGTTTGCAAGTGGAGTAGGCATTCTAAATGTAACACCTTTGTCTGACTCTCTATTACCAGCAGCAATAATAACAACATTGTCCGGTAACACATACTTGCCTAGTCTTCTGTTAAGCACCAACTGATAAGCCGCCGCTTGTACACTAGCTGGAGCTGAATTCATCTCATCCAAGAAAACTGTTATCATTGGATAGTCTTTAGCAAACTCTGGTGATGGAAGATCAATTGGCGGAGCCCAGTCCATAACACCTTGATCTTTATTAAAGTAGGGCATACCTCTAAGGTCAGTTGGGTCCATTTGACCTAAACGTAGATCAAACATAAAACCACCAGCTTCATCAGTGATCTGCTGAACAATATCACTTTTACCTACGCCTGGAGGTCCCCATAAAAATATTGGTCTTTTCTTTTTGAATGCTACTTTAATTGCACTTTTTGCACCAGTAGTAGTAACTGTTCTATATTCTACTTGACTTGAACTTGACATGGGCTATATCCTTCTGTTTGTTTTCTAACTGTAACTTTATAATAACACATTTTTATAATATGTCAACCGCTAATTTTTCTACCATCCTAAGTTTTTGACTAAGATTGTCCACAACTGCTCTGTTAGGCTCTTGTCTTTGCATTTCATGCATAATACTATGCGGAAGTGTTCTAAGCAAAAGATTAACTTTAATCCTCGGCGTGTCTGACTTTAAAATTAGTTTTTTTAAACTGTTTGTGCTAATTGGGCTTGACATCGACTATCTCCTATTTTCTAACTGTACATACAGTATAACACAAAATTACAACCCGTCAACCTTTTTCTATAAATAGGTGCAACAAAGCCACATTCAGTGACTTCGGATAAAATGGACGCCAGGGAAAACCCTTTACTTAACAGAACGCCCACCGTACGGCATACCGCCTAGTTTTCAAAAAAATAACATGTGATATTTGCCAAACTGTTTGACAGTTTGAATAATATCTTATAAAATAAGTCATGGAAAGCATGTTGGACGATACACTCTTTGTATTACTAGGAACTGTTCTCGGATTTATCAGTGGCATAATTCCTGGAGTTGGCAACACAATAATGATTCTTAGCAGTTATCCTTTGCTTAAAGATGCAAGCCTACTGCAGATGCTTATATATTATCTTGCTATTGTAAGCAGTTCACAGTTTTCAGGAAGTGTGGTAGCAACAGTATTTGGCGTGCCAGGGGAAAGTTCTAGTTTACCAGCAGTAATTGAAGGTAATAGAATGTTTCATCGTGGGGTGGGTAATTTTGCTATTTCAAATGCAGCTTTAGGCAGTGTGCTAGGTGCATTTGTTGCAGTGGTTGCTGTGTATAGTGTGTTGCCTTTTGCTATAGAACTTATAAAACGTTTTTATAACAACAATGTGCAGATGGTTATATTAATACTAGCAACAACAAGCATTTGTGTTTTGATGGGCAAAAGTGTTCGACAAAATATATGTGTGTTTGCAATAGGCATTCTATTAGGATTGGTTGGAACCAACTATGTGCCTAACTATGTATTTCTGCCTCAAATTATACCTTATGAAACATTTCCATTGCTACTAACTGACTTGCCACTTTTTCCAATTATTATATCATGCTATGTATTTCCTGTGCTATTACAGACATATTCTATGTTTAGTGGGTTTGATGCCAAACAGAAGTATGTCGACAACAATCGGTTGGTCGAACATATTAAAGAGTTTGCAAAAAACATTTCAAGCAGTTTACGTGGCAGTGTGTTTGGGTGCTTTATAGGCTTAGTTCCGCATATTGGCTCAAGTGTTGCTAGTAATTTAAGTTATGCTATAGAAAGACGATTTGGCTTGAACCATAAGCAGTATAATAAAAATGGTGATATAAAGACACTAGTAGCGGCTGAAACTGCCAACAATAGTACAGGCTTAGTTGGATTACTGCCTCTAATACTAATAGGTATTCCAATAAGTGCCAGCGAAGCCATGTTGTTAGGATATATCGATATAAACAATTATGATATAAACTATGAAACCACAGTCGAATCGGGTATGTTTGAAACCATAGTGATCTGGTTTATAGCAATTAACGCAGTAAGTTTTTTACTGGCATGGCCTTTAGTTAGATATGTAAATGTATTACAAAAGATTAATATCAAACACATGCTTTGGGGCACAGGAATTGCGTTATTAGCATTAACATTTTACTTAGGTTATAAAAACTTTGAAGCAGTTTATCATATGACTGTGTTAGTTGCTCTATTGCCACTGGGCTACTGGCTTAGAAAAGCAGAGCCAATGATACTGATGATTGCTTTTATATTACAAGACAAACTTTTTGCAAGTATGCACATGTTTTACACAATTCATTTTGGATAACACGGAGAAAATTAAAATGAACAAACTATTAATAACAATGGCTTTTACTTTATTAGCATTTTTGCCATTAAGTGCAAATGCACAAAAGCCAATATTAGATGTGACTATTCCATCGAGTAACAAAGGTAACAGTTGGGCAGAAGGTAACATGCTCAGTGATGCACTAAAAAGAATGGGCTACGACAGTGAAGTCGTGCATACAAAAAAATGTGTTAACAACAAAAATTACATGTCAAAGGACACAGGAAGACCTGCTATATTTGTACGCAGTGCAGGCAGGTATGTAAAAGACGAGTCAAGGAACTGTAAAATTGAAATCACAGACGACAACTTCTTGGCAGTGTTTTATAAAAGACATCAAACCATGTGTGTAAGATCTGATGCATCATTTGAGAATATGGAACAATTTCTCAATGGAAAGACACGTATAACAGTTGCAGTGACACACAGTTCAGTTGACGGAATATTTGATAATTTGTCTGACCAAACAGGAGTAAGGTTTGTTCCTGTAAAAGTTAAAGGCAGTAAAAACATTATCAAGAGTTTGGTTGCTGGTGACACTGATCTAATGTACAGTGGTTTCACCAAACGTGAAATAGGCACTGACACTATCAATTGTTTTACAACCAGTGCAGACAAGTCAATTGGAGGAAGAGTGCCAATGAACAAATTGTTTCCGACCTGGCAATTGAATGAAACTGGAAGAATCAAATACTTTCATGGCGTTAATATACCAGCAGACAGACTTGCTAAGATACGTGAAGATCTTGTTAATATTACTAACGACGTAAAAGTAAAGCCTTATCTGGCAAAAACATTTATGACTCCGGGAAGTGAAATAGTAAACGGAAGGCAAGTGTTTGATAAACTCGTTGCAACACTACAAGCAAAATAATGTGCGGATACTACTATTCATACAACATACCTGTTGTAACAGTAACGAATAGTATCCTGCTCAGAGGCCCTGAGCAATTTAATAAACTTGCGGTTGAGAATGAGCATTTTGGACATGCTCTTCTCAGCACTCAAGGCACTAGTCCACAACAACCAATACAAAATAAACACGGCACTTTGGTATACAATGGAAGCACGTACAATAGCAACGACAACGATACCAATTGGATTGTCCGCAATCTTGACGATCGATTAGAAACCACTGTAGATCTAATCAAAAGTCTTGTTGGAGAATACAGCCTTACATACGTAACTGATACTCACATTGTCTTTGCAGTAGATCAATGGAGTTCAAAAAATCTTTTCTTTTATTATAACCAAGAAACCAAAAGTTTTATAGCAGGTAGTACAGTAGACTTTGTACGAGACCATGCTCCTAGTGCAGTTAGAGCACAAGAAAATAGAATCTATACTATAGATAAACACACATTTGAATTAAACATACAAACAACCACAGAATGGAATTTGTCGCAGACTATAAACAACTATGACAGTGTATTTGAAGCCTTTGAACAAGCCATTAAAGATAGGCACGAGCCAAACATAACAACCTATATGCTTAGTTCTGGTATAGATGTAGGAGTCATAGTGTGTTGTGCTAGAAAATTTTTTAATGCGGATATGTTTACTGTAAGCAAAATAGGCAGAGAAGACCCTGAGGTACTAGCCAAAAGAATGCGTCTACAAAACAAACCATTGATTGAAAGAGCCGATGATAGTGCAGTTATTCCTACAGTCGAAGAAATGTACAAACGTTATGGATTTGAATATACTTACAGTTCTACTGCTCGAGCTACCAGTGCTATATTACAAAATCATTTTGTGCCTCGCAAACAAAAAATTTTAATCAGCGGAATAGGTGGCGATGAATTATATGATGATTACCAGCCGGACAAAACTGCTTTTGGCAGAGTAGGAAAAATAATTGGCGGTTGGCCAAGCGACCTTAGAACTATATATCCGTGGCATGATTATGCAGATAGTAGATTACATAGACAGATACACCGTAGCGATATGGTATGCGGACATCATGGCATAGAGGGCAGGTATCCTCTTACAGATCAAAGACTATTTCAACATTTTTTAAACACCTCTGTTGAACTTAAGAATCGAGGATATAAACACTGGCAAGTTCAATATATGAAAGAGCATGACTACCCTATAACACTTAACAAAACAAGGTTTACAAGCGGATGAGTTTACAGAAACTGATGGAACAATCAACACAGAGAGTTGAAGAACAACATCATACTTGCTATTGGACTGCTGATGGATATAAGTTTGATAATAAGAATTTAACATTATGGTATGAAACTACTACAAACAGTTCGGTTACCTATGTTGATAGTCAAATTGATTCAATACGTGATCGGCTTAGTAATACTTCTATTGATATGTCTAAGGACTATAATAAAGAGTACTTGGAGTACGTAAAATCCAAGTACAATAAAGTAAATCTGTTCTTCAGCGGTGGAGCAGACAGTTTAACTATTTTAGAAACAGCTATAAACAACAATATTGTAATAGATAATATAATTTGTCACACCTGTGATGATGTCGACTTATTGTGCAATAGAGAAATCAAAGAATGTGCTCTTCCTGTGTTGGAAAAGTATAAAGGAAAGTTTGGTTCTTACAAGGTAGTTCCTACTAGTTGGGATGACCATGCAAGCATGTATTCAAATGAACTGTCTTTCTTTACTCATTCAGCTCCTATTGTATTACCTTTTCGTTGTAGTTACGATAATTATACTTTCTCTAACGAAGATACATGCTATTTAAAAGGAGCAGACAAACCACAGATAGTCAGATATGGTAAAAAATGGTATGCAGTTTTAATTGATAGTGGAAATACTGACAACAAGAAAAATCCTAATATTAAAGAGTTTTGGTTAGATCAAATGAACATCAAGAGTTATATTAAAGATGCACTTTTATATAGAGAATACCTATTGTCTGCAGATCGTGTTGATCAAACTGCGTTACAGTTTTTTAAACCAAACCAAGACCCAAATGTTGGCGACATACTTGGCAGAAGTAAAGTACATAATTTTGATAAACAGTTGCTGAAAAATAAATCAAATACCAAGTACCGCAGTAGCAAAAACATACAAAGAATGGCTGATGCAATGAGCAACGGCAGAATGGATGTACTGGTAAATTATTTTACGGCAATGAAAAAATTTAGTGAACTTCTTCCTAAATACGGGCATTATGATGGATTTCAAGCATTTGGGTCAGTAGGTAAGTTTGCTTGGTTCATTGATATAGATTCTTTAGACGTTTTTACACAACAACAATTAATTCCAGATGGATTCTAAGAAAAGGTAAACAACACACTTTCACGTACTGTGCCCGGACGTACTAGTCTAGTTCCGTGTGCTTTGCGTTTTGTATTGTCATTGATATAGCCTGCTCCTGGCTCGTAAGGAGTTTCTGTTACGGCAAGTCCTGCTGGGTTGACTTGAAGTTCTGTACCAAACTTAGCAAACAGTTCCGGATTACGGTCACCTAGATACCATTGTGTACCACCACCAACAATTGTATTGTCACCAGTATACACCTGCAGTAGTGCTCGATAGTTGTCGTGATCAAAATGCCAACTAAGCTGATGGCCAGGTAAATCAATGAACACATCTACGTTTGATAATGAGAGGTTTTCAAAGCCAGTGGCTTCGCCAACTGGTGTAGCAAGCATGTTGCCAATGCGAGTCAGATCAGTGTAGTCTTTGTTGTTTGGTATAGCCATAAGTCTATTTGGAGTTAGCATCTGCCAAGCAGTGGGGGTTTCTCTATAAGCACGTTTCATTGCTCGGTAATCAATGGAATGATCAAATACCTTGTGAAGGTACCATAATCCATCACCAAACGATTCTAAAGTTCCTAACATTATCTTTTAGAGGTACTCTTTCCGCCACCTGACCAAACATCACGTGCATTTACTTTTATAAAACGTTTGTTGGTTTCGTTTGTATTAGGGTTTGCTATAGTAAGCACAACATTTCTACCTTTGTAGAAAGCGGCCAATTGATTAGTTGCCCTTTGTGTGCTTTGCATATATTCTTTACGTAGTGCCTTACTAGGATGTTGATATGACTTGCCCACTACGCCTGCTGACGTTTCACTGGTTCTTGATTTCTTTTTACCCATTTGCTTCTCTCCATGCTTTTTCAAAACGTTCTTCACTAAGTGGTAATCTTTCACAGTTGCCCCAAAGTCGTTTGATATATTGGTTTTCCATATGACGGATATCTGACTCAGTATATTCGTCTGGTATAAGCTGTCCTTTTACTCCAAACATAAGTTCGTTTGCAAATTTAGTTCCGTTCGGCATAATATTTCTCCCATTGCATCTAGATATTTATTATGCAGTAGATAGAGAATGAAATAAGAACTATGTAGATGAATATTAAAAATTTCATATTATATATACTGTCCGAGAAAGTCGCAGTATTTCTGATGTTGTAATGCGCCAGGGTGAATTCCATCAGATCCGTAGTCAATGAAACCTAGTTGATAATCAATTTCACGATAACTTTTATTTTTAGATAAGTGTAGTCTCAATGATTCTGTGGATATTATTGGAAATACAATTAATTGTGCACCAATTTTATTACAAAAGTTTTCAACCTGATTGATTGCTAACAATGCTTTATACAATCGGTTTTCTTCTGAAATCATTGGAAGACTTCCTGTTTCACTGGCTTCAAAATTATAAATGTTGATATGATATAATTTTCCGTCTTTCCATTCGCATGCACGATACTCGGTGGTTAGTCCCCATACTAAGATATCATCCTTTTGTAAATCTGAACGTAAAATTTGATCGGCTGCCCATTCAATACTAGATCCAGGTGCGGTTAGCCAACTAACTGGCATTTGTATACTATCAGCAAGTAATTGACCATATCGTTGATCAAGAGTTACTCCAACTCCATGGCTTATACTGCAACCACTGATCCATAAATTCTGCTCGGAAGTTCTGCGTGTATCAACTAAGTTTAAATAGTTTGGTTGGTTAGTCCAATGATCTAATGTTAATCCAGTTACATTCTTATTAATACGATTAATATCATAGAGATAGTATTCAGTGATACGTTGCATACTATGCAATTGATAAGCATCACTATGATCACTCCATTTTTCAGGAGAACAATATTCAATTGTATCAGCTGCTAATAGCAGTGTGTGAAAAGGTGATCCTGTTTTGGTAATCTTACCTAAATCACTAAAACTAGTATGCCCAACAATGTCTTGAGTTTTGCTTTGTTTGATTATTTGTTTGTAGTTAGAAGAGGTAATTAAAACGGAGTTAAAACGTAAGTTTGCATAATCGGCTAATTCTCGTGTGTTGTCACCGACAAATAGTTTTAACATCATAACTCCGTTTATGTTTAATTATCTTCAGTAACTTCTGTTCTAGCATTTACTGTTGTGTATTTTTCAATCATGCTTTCTCTATTGACTCCTACATCCACAAGACCTGCTTCAATCTCTCTAAGAGCAGTCATTCCTCTTTTGTTAAAATGTGATACCAATGGTGGATTGGCTGCATCATAACTTCTAGCTCTGTGAGAGGCTGCCACTATCAATTCAAATTGATTTCCGCCTATTTCTTTAATACCTTTTGTGTTACTAATTCTTGCCATCTATATTAAACCTTTCAATTGTTTCTCTTGTCATCATTCCACTGCGAAAGTTTTCTACAGCGTCTTCAACATAATGCATACTGTGATCACTGTAGTCAATCACACCTATCATCCTGTTGTCCTCATAAAACTCGACGTAGTGTTTATCGCCGACTTTTTTATACTTTGTATCTCTATCCATTGTTCATTACCTTTAGCAGTTGTAATTCTTTGCCTGTGATTTCTCTCAATGATAATCCTTTTCCACCAGGATCCATGCTTTCATATTTTATCAAACAAGCACGTGCATTGATATCTTTCCAAATTTCTTTTTTACCATCTGGCCATGTAATCTCATATGTACGAGGTGTTTTATCCCAACTTTTAGGAGCACCTTCTTTCATATAGGTTACAGTCATTCTTTTTTGCCTATGTTCAATATGTATACTGCACCGGCTAATATGATTATTGCACCAGCACTGCTGATTAGCACCCACGGCTCACTTTCTTTACCTTGTAGTATTAGCAATCTACACATGGCAGTAATAGCAATAACAATTGGAAACGTTACCGGTATAACATGAGTACTGTAATATGCTCCTACCATGCCAATTATTTCAACATAGATAAACAACAAAAACAAATCTGCAAGATCAACATTTCTTGCTAAAAACATATCCCAAATATCTAAGCCTGCGGCAACTAGTGTTAGACAACCAATTACTGCCAGCATGCCTTTTTCGCTTACCACTGTTGTCCAATGTAGTTGTTTTGTAAATTCGTTGTTGATAATATCTTTTATTAATTTCATTGTTTTTCCTTGTGTTTACAATACAGAGTACTGCTCATGTTTAAGGGTCCTCTCATGATCTAAACGGGAGGCACTGCGTTTTACCTCCGACCAGACCCGCCCTGTATATTATATAGTGACTTCGGGGCTCCCGGCGCTCTTAGCAGTTAGGCTGTAATACTCCTTGCAACATTGTCGCAAATATTTCACTAATTACCATTTACACACTCTGCATTGTAAGTTAATTATAACACACTAGTTTAGTTTGTCAATAAGTATTTTGATGAAAAGTGCCGCAATAATTATTGGTTGTTGGGAAGAACATTCTCATAATCCACTAATCCAAAAATGTTTTAATACGATTAACTCTACTATAATGAACAACCCTGATATTGAAACTGTGTGGTTAAGCGGTAACCATGTTGCAGTTGAGATGAATGATTGGTATCGAACCAGTAAACGGATATTCCTTGAAGAACAAGGAGTAGACTGGATACGTCGTTTATGGCATATGGACAAAGCCGAAAGTTTTGCTACGGTTGCTGATGTGATAAAACGGTACAACTACAGTCCTCGTCAACAGTTAATAATTTGGGAAGGTTGGCAACTTGAATATTTGCTTAATCACGAATTTAAACATATTGAATGCTTGTATTACTTTGGCATTGGATGGAACTTTGGAGTGAAAAGAGACAGTATTGGTTGGGGACAAACTTGTGATTTGATCAAGCATAATCATATTAGACCACTTAAACTAGCAACTGTCAAAGGTTGTGTATTAAGTAATTTAGAAACACATAACAACTTTCGTAAATGTGATTTTGCTACACCAGATTTTACCGAACACAATTGGCAAGTTGAAAACAACATCATTGTTAAACAAGACTTAAATTGGTCTTAATCCATTCTTTGTGCATTTGTTCACAGGTATTTTTATCTATGTCATAGTTCATATTCTCAAGCAAATCCACTGGAGAAATCTCATTAACAACTCTCTCAGCAGGTATAGTATAATGATCACCAATACCCGTAACACGTTCTATTATTTCTGGAGTGTACAAACTTCTTTGTTCTTCAACAATATAGTCAGGTAAGTCACGATTGTATCTTTGAAATCTTTTATATGCAAAACTGTCTTTATCTTTAGGTATCTCGATTATTACAACTTGCTTGTGTTCAAATAAACTTCTGTCCAACCAATACAATTCACCAAAATGTCCACATAGTACGTTATTGTCATAACTGGTAATGTTAATATTTGTTAGGTTGGCATTAAGACTGTGATGTGCATATTTTTTAGTGGTTTGGTATTGACCAACAGTAGCCCGAGAATAGTATCTCGGGTCTGTTGCTATCATGTTTGCTAAATGGTTGCCACCTAATCCCGGAGCAAAAACTACAAACACATTCATTACTTGTCGCTTAATTTTCTTAATTCGTAACTTTCACCAAGCCAGTAAACTAGCATAGCAAAACACACAGTAACTCCAACACCCCATATGATATGTTGTGGTGAAAATCCAAAATTGTTTGCAAGATGCACTATTGCCTTTAAGGTTCCAAATACAATTGCAGTTCCGATTGCAATAAGGGCTAGTCTTGACACAATATATTTTACTTTTTCCATATTAAAGTCCTTTCATTTTCTAACTTTATACTTAATAGTAACACAACATATAGTATCTGTCAACCTTATTTGTAATATTTTATTGTGCGTCTATTACCTGTGCTATCAGTGAATGTAATAGTGCTATGCGAGTAGACATTCTTCTGTGATTCAGTATACGAAGTTTGTGTACTACATCTTGTTTGATAACTGCCACCTGCGTTCTGCTCATTTTGCAAACCTAAGATTCCGCCAATTATAGCACCAGCAGTACCGCCATCTGGTAAGTTTTTAGTAACATTGTTTCCAATTATACCACCAATGATTGCACCTGATAACATACTGTCAGGACCTGCAGTGTTTCTATTTGGAACGTACACTTCTGAACATACCTGCTGGTTATGTGGTGTTTGTTGCACAATGCTTTTGTAATGATCTTGTATGTATGCATTTATACTATCTGCACGTGCTTGTGTATAAAACACCGCAACAAATACAACTGCTATTGCAATTCCTATTAATATTTTATTCATGTTCACCTCCTGGGTCATTTTTATCTAGTTGCACTCTTTGTCCGTTTATCCACATGTAGCCTCTGCTTCTACTTGGTGTATGATATAACTTATCTAAAAAGAAATCTGGACGCCTTTTTGCAGTTTCAAAAGTTGCAACTGTCACTGCTATAGCCGCTAATATAATAATATGTGCAATAGTAGTAATGCCAAATATCCACATACTGGTAAAATAACTACTAAATGCTATACACCACATCCACGCCAATACTTGCATAATCATATGTCTTGTATTTGTGTGCGGAATTTTACTTAGTGGATTATAGTCATGATTCATCACACTATTCCAACTGTTGTAAACCCATTCTTTCACAGGAAAGACTCCTTTTTCTAATGTTACTTTAATTGGATAATTTGCGTCAACAATGTCTTTGAAATCAATTGCGTCGTATCTATCGTAAAAATACTGTACAATTTTTGTATCACGCCAATAGCCAGTAACTCTATACACTTAATTATCCTCTAACTCTATATACAGTATATGGCTAAATTACGGTTTTGTCAACCTTTATTTTACTGTAGGCTAAGCAACCAGATATATACTACTGAATTAAAGGTGTACCTCTATGTTCTTTGAAATATCCAAAATTAAAAATCAAAATTACCCAAATAATTACCAATTAAAAAACGACATAATTTTTAATTGTGACTTAGGATGGCAACGAATTGAATACAAACACTATGTGATATTCTTCAAAGGGTACCGTCTAGATAGTATAGAAGATGAAGAATTCTACGAAAGCATGTTACATGATCCTACTCCTCGATTTCATGGAAATTTTTTCTGCGTTATTGCAGACGACACAATAACAATTACCAATGACAAGCACAGAGGATCTCCATTACAGTATGTGCAAAATCAAAAGATTACCAATTTAGAACAAGATCTCACACCTGCTTGGAGTAACAAATATCTAACTGTTGACCCTCTGCTGACAGTGACTGAAAAACATTTTTCTCCTTACACTTGTTCTTACGACGAGATCGATTATGATTCTGCATTAGATCAAGTAGACAAAATACTTTGCGATTCGTTTGAAACATTCTTATCACAAAACAACAAACCCTTAAAGGTATTTTTAAGTGGTGGCATAGACACACTCACAATGTACAGCTATATTAATAAATTTACAAAAAACTATGAGCTAGTTGATTATGAATATAAAAAATTTACTCATTTTTATCGTAAGAATTGGGATACAAAAATAACCAAGTACTGGGGATATAATCAAATACACAGTTGGGGAGATGTTCCAACGGTGTTATTGACTGGAGGATGTGGAGATGAGTTTTTCCTTAGGGGACCTGCTATGCTATCAGTTCTAGCCGAGCATCATGGAATAGATACACTAGCACTAGTAGAAAAAAATACACAATGTTATCATTCACACTACTTGTCAAAGGAAAAAAATAGACATTATTTTTCTACTAAAAAACCTTTTGATACTAGTTCTAAAAAGAATACCGTAGCTTATATAATGAATAATCTAATAAATGATCATCAGCATTGGCACATTGACGAAACAATATGTTTTACTCCTTTTAAAAATATCGCTATTCCGGGTATAATATTAAATCTACCAAAACAAAACGTCATAGAACAATTACTAGAAGCACAGTTTAATAAGGATTTAATAATCAGAAACAATCCTGATGATCTAAGACTCTTGTCAACTAGTAAAAACCATATTCGTTTTGAAAATCTAATAAGTATGTAGATGGAATGTAAATTTTTACAACATGGTTTGGCCATATCATATGATAACATAACGAAACCCTGCTGTTCTTTTAAATATGATCCAAAAAATTCTGGCAGTGCCTATGACACTGATCTCGCCACATATCACGCAAGCGATTATGTACAATCTCTGAGGACGCAATTAGAAAACGGCCAATGGCCGACTGAATGTAATAGTTGCAAAGTCAAAGAACAACTAGGCAAGAGCAGTATGAGAGAAATGGGCAATAGATCCTATGAAAATTATACAGCCACTGACATTACTCTTGAAATACGCCCTGGAAATGTTTGTAATTTTGCATGTCAGACCTGCTGGCCTGCAGCCAGTAGTAGAGTAACGTCATTTTTCCAACAAGCAGGATTTAAAGTCGCTACTCCAGACAGGCCTAAATTTGGCATAGACGGCAATGCTAATATTGTCAATTACGAATTCTTAGACAGTATAAAACATAGGATTAAAGATGTAGTTATACTAGGCGGAGAACCTTTCTATGATAAAAATTGTCTTGCTTTTTTAGATTGGGCTACAAAGAACTTATCAGCAAATATGACTCTGTTTACTAATACCAGTATAGTACGAGAAGATATTATATCTGCATATCCAGGAACATTAACTATTGTTAATAGTCTAGATGCCGTAGGGAAGCCTGCAGAATACATTAGATTTGGCACTGAATGGGACGTTGTAGAGAAGACTTTTAACCAACTGAAAACATTTAAAAATGTTAAGAACAGAGTGAATATTACCACTAGTGCATATAATTTTTATTATATAAGTGATGTTATAGAATTCTTGTTAGAAGACTGGCCCGAAGTGGTAAGTTTTGGTACTGCTGGTGAGGAAAAATTTAAAGAATCTGTTGTACCGTTACATATGAGAGAAGATATAATAACTAGATTACAATCTGTAATACCAAAAATTGCAAAGGCAAATATTGTGCTAGATCAAAAACAAAATGCCGTAAAGAATATTGGATCTATTATTAAAAATTTACAAGAAAATCCATACAATGAAGAACAGCACCTAGTGTTAAAACAGTTTAGTAAGAAGTTAGACACGGTAAAGAAAATCAATTCCGCTGAGTATGGTGATTATCTAAAAGAACTGCTTAACGATTGATTACATATTCATAATAAGCCACATGTATACAGGAGACTGAAATGCAAACTTTAGTGTTCCGTTACAACCCATATCACCATAAAAGTCTTCTACAACAGGATCTTGTGTTCCATTAAAGTCATGATGGTATTTGCATTGTTCTAAGAGTGTATGTCCTAGTTCTTGGTTGTCAATATAGAAATTAGAAATGTTTAAACATGCATCTTTAACTATTTGTCCATCGTCGTCTACTGTAGTATGATCCATCGTTTTATTTTTCATAATAAACTTTAATTCTTGATCACCTTCTTCAGCATCTAAGGTGAATGCCACAGGAGTACCTGATGCAACATGGTCGATGTTAAACATCTGTTTATCATTATAATAAACTTCAAAACCTAAACCACAGGCGTAATCACTACTGGTTAGATCAAATGATATATCTATTGTTTCCATCGTGATATTTACCAATAAATATTTTCATGTTACAAAAACTTAAACAATGGCGTGAGAAGTGGACTGTAGATCATTCAGTTGATGTTACTGTAGATCTAATACTGTTGCTTATTGATGTTATTGCTTCACCGGTGCTTATATGTGTAAGACTTATTCGCTATGTGATTGGTGATTATGTTGTGAACAAAATTAAATCAGGTATTAAGTTAGTAATACATTGGTGGGAGAAACGAAGCAAACCTGTGCGTAGATTGTTGCTTGTATTGTTTTTAATCGTATTGCCATTCGTATTGATAACAGTGTATTTCTTTACAGAAATTGTAAACATGTATTTTGAATACAATTGGAATGATTAGATGGTGCCGGCAGCAAGATTCGAACTCACGACCTATGGTTTACAAAACCATTGCTCTACCAACTGAGCTATGCCGGCAAATTGGCAGGGGATGAAGGAGTCGAACCCTCGCTTACTGGGTTGGAGCCAGCCGTGCTACCATAACACTTATCCCCT
>Ga0209634_1000493_pt1 | contig 30617 bp, 50 predicted proteins | sample LinPmetageLP40_FD_184043 | JGI IMG/M metagenome (GOLD analysis project Ga0209634, IMG submission 184043) | Marine viral communities from the Pacific Ocean - LP-40 (SPAdes) (version 2) | ecosystem: Environmental > Aquatic > Marine > Oceanic | place: Pacific Ocean | collected 2010-08-26 | reverse complement strand
ATCTTGGTTGGTCATTCCTGTCCTGTAAAGAAGTTCATTGACATACATTTTATTGTCCAGAACATATGTTTCCACTAATGCAGAACTGTCATTTGAAAATCCAAAATCCAACCCCCTTGACAATAGTTTTGCACCTTCTGGAATTGTTTGGCATGTGGTAAACTGAAAGACCAATGACCTTGATTGTCCCCTTTCACCTAATCCATAAACACGCCAATAATTTTCATCAGTGGTTTTTAATCTTTCAATTTCTTTAATCAGTGATTGTTCCAGAAATGGATTGTCCACATATGAAGTTTGAAAAAATGTGGCATCATCCCTTGTAATAACTTTTTCATATATCCAATGAAATTCTTCACTTGGATTGTAATCAATAATAATTTTTTCTGATGTTCTAAACAACAACTGTTGCCAATCTTCAAGTGTTAATTCTGTGCATTCATTAATAAATAATAAATTTCTTTTTCTTCCCCTTACCCTTTGGGGTTCTGAAAGTGATATGAATTCAATCCTGTTTCCATTAATGACATATTCATTTGTTGACCTTGACCTTAATTCTTCATAATAAAGTTGATGTTTATGCAGTATGTCAAAAAAGTCACGCATCACTGTTCCCCTTAATGCAGGGAATGTTTTTCTGCATATGGTGATTGTTTTGCCTGTGTTGGTTTCACAATACTGAAAAATTATCCACATTAAAATATTGTAGGTTTTCCCAGACCTTGTTCCACCCTGTTCAATAATTATTTTTGAATTGCATTCTTCAAGGTGTTCAAAAATTACATTAGTTTGAATCTTTGTTTTTATCATTTCTTATAATTTCCACTTCAAACAATTTTGTTCCTTCAATGCCTGTCAATTCTTGTCTTTCAACATATCCCCTTTTTTTGCCTTTGGTCTTTAAATAAAAGATTGTTGCAGGAACAGAACCATTTATTATTTGGGAATGAAGTGAAGATTCTGCAAAGTCAAGTGCAACATTTTGTAAATCATCAACCTGCTTTTTAAATTCTTTGTCTGAATTATACCAATCATAATATGTGGTTCTTCCAATTCCTGTTTTTTTACATGCATTTGTGACAACACCAAGTGATGATTCCAATGCTTTTAATAATGCCTTTTTACTGTGTTCGGTTTTGTTCATTTTTTATTTCTTTTAATTGTGTTTGTAAATGGCACATCTTCTGGATATGCATCCCATTTTAAATTGTTTCTTTTGCCTTTTAATAAATAAGGTGACAAATACCTGTAATTTATTTTGTGGTGCAACCTTCCCCCATTTCTGGTCTGTTTTTCTGCATATATGCATGAAGGGAATTGAATTGGTGTCACAAGTGACTTTGATAATAATTTTGTTTGATTATATATATCTGTCAATCCACCCTTTGCCTGTGCTGATGGTGTTTGTTTTAATACCAGACCAGATGCAAATGAACCTGTAAAAAACCCTTCATTCATTACATTAACAAATTCAGATGTGTCATTGTCCAAGACACCCTTCCTTCCTTTGTATATATAAGGCATTAAATAAAAGGATGTGTTCATTGTTTTCTTTCTTAATAGTTTGGTGTTGAACCTTGCAAACATGTCCCCTGTCTGTGATAATGCAAAACTTCCAATGTGGTGTTTTATCATTAGTGTTTTAATTGCTTTGAATTTGTTTATTACATCATCAAAATCTGCAATTCCATCATAAACTTGGAATGGTCTTTTTTCAAATCCATTGGTGTCATCATCCATCACAACAAAAAAATTAATGTCAAGATCTTTTGCAATGTCATAAATCATGTTTATACATTGACCTGTTGACCTTCTGTGTTCATATGCCCTATGAACATAATCATAATTTTTAATTGATTCTTGCATGTCAAAGATGTGTATTTGACAACCAAGTTTGTTCATTTCAATTTCATATTCTGCAATGTCATCTGTGGCATTATCCAGAACCACATGAATGTGTTTGGGATTATATCCATTTTTGACAAAGTATTTTGCAGTTTTTACATTTGTTGGTCTGTGATATGAAGGAATAAATACATCAATCATCTTGTTCTGTGCTAAATTGAAACAAGTTTAAAATCTTTAAAAGGTCATCTTCAATAAACCCATCAATCCCATCATCTGTCACAACCAATCTTAATCTTTCAATAATTTTTTGTTCATCATCTGTGGCATTAAAATGATAATAATTGGCAATACTTTCAAAATCTATTTTGATAAATCTATATGCAAACATTTTTAAAATGTCCTTTTGTTCTTCTGAAACATTTGATTCTTCTATTGCAGAAACTTTTGCATTGTATTTTGTCAAGTCCAGACAGTCCCCCAATTCTAAATTGGGAATGGAATCTGGTTCATAATAAATTGGTTCATATTTTAATCCAGAAAGTAATTCAGTGTTTTTTATTGTTGGAACATCCACACCCCAATTTTCCAATTCTGTTGGTTCATAATTGTTTGCAAGAATATCCCAATCCCATTCACCAAAAGATGAATTGTCTTTTATTATTATTTCATCACAAATTTCTAAATATGATTTTTTGTGGTTTAAAAATGCATCAGTGGTCAAATGAAAATCTTTGGTATATTTTTGAACAGGGATTTGTTTGTGTCCTGCTTCCACACATGCACGATAACGCATATTTCCACCCAGAATCACATTGTCTTCATTTACCAACACACTTCTGAATTGCAACATTTCTGGAAATTCCTTGATGCTTTTAACAAGTTTTTTAAATTTTGCATCTTTTATAATTCTGGGATTATTGGGATTAACCTTGATTTTTTTAATGTTTACCATTTGTGTTTCCATATCAGTATAACGAAAATTTTTTTATGAATTATCTGTTGATTGGTTTTCAATAAATTTTGTTTCTTGTTCTAAACACATTTTTTGAATGTGTGTGTCATAATGTTCTTGTATTTTAATATAAATGTTTTGCAAATCTGCATTTGGAAGAAATTGCATTTTGTCTTTTATATATTCAAGTTTAATTTCATCTGTTGCAAAATCAGAAGTAATTAAAATTTCATTGCACCAAGACATTAATTGTGGATTATATTTTGAATAGATGTCCCAATTTTTTATTGCATGAAGAATTGTTGCATGATGTGTTTTAAATCCTTTGGTAAATAAATAATCTCTAATTGATGAACAACCCATTCCCAAAATAGAATGCAGAAGGTAAATCAACAATGCCCTAACTTCAACAATATGTCTATCCCTTTTTTTGCTTAATGGATTAGTGTTTGTTATTTCTTGAACCCTTAACAAAAAATTATCTTTTAAATTCATTTATTTTAATTTTTCTGTAATGTAATAATTATCAAGGACATCTGAAAAATCATCATTCATAATGTCTTTGTTTTCAAAATATTCTTTATATATATTAATTGCTTGTGTCACCTTTTGTTTCCCTGCTTCAAAAAATTCTTCTGATATTTCAAACACTCCGACATCAAGTGATCCTTTGTCCAAAACCAGAAATGACATGTCCAACCAATGCACATCAAACAATTCACAATAAAGATATGTTTGAATGTCATAACCATATTTTTTTGCACTCCATTTAAAATTTTTGATGTCACTACAACTTTTTAAATCACAAATTCTGTTCTTCCCTAATATGTCGGCCTTCCCTCTAAATGGCATCCCTTGAACCATCCCAATTGCAGGAACTTCATGTTGTGCATCACCAATCAATTGCAATGCCTTTTCATTCCTTAAAAGTGCATCTGCTAATCTTTCAGCATCTTTTTTTTCTTTGGATGTGTAAACCTTCCCAAATTCTTCTTTTGCTTCTTTATATTTTTTTGTGTTCTTGGATGCCACATCAACAAAATGCAATTCATCAAATTTTTGGGGTTCAAGAACCAAAGTGTGCAAAAGGAATCCATCCCTTAATGGTTGGGTTTCTTCATTGTTTCCATACTTTGTGACATAATAATATTTTTTAGGTGATTCCAATAATAATTTTAAACTGCTTGATGATAATGCAATTTTATTTAATTCACCATAATAAAAGGAATCATTTTCCATTCTTCCCAATAATGTCTTTTTTAAATATGTCTGTTTGTTTAATAGTGTAATGTCTTTCATTTTGTTCTTTTTGTTTTTAATCCTTTGTTTGTTTTTTGCCAATTATAAGTTTGTGAAAATTCATCACATTTTATAAATTTCACAGGTTTGTTTGGTGCTTTGAATATTCTTTTTTTCTTCATGTTAATTGTTTTGTGTATGCCTTTGTAAATTTTAATTTCTTCACTTCCCATTGGTGAACATCTTCATGTGAAAACAACCACCACTGTGCCATGTCATTAAACAAACCATCTGATTCTGGTCTGATAAACATGTAATGTGAAACATTTTTGTCCTTGTTGTGTGCTTTATAATTAACCCTTGCTTGAAATCCATGTGACCACAACCCTTTCACATCAATCTTCATTTCATTCACTTTTATGTCATAATCTTGGACAGGTCTTCCACCAAGCATTTGCCCTGCATCATATTTATATTTGTGTGACCAAAAAAAATATTGTGCAATCATTTCACACTTGCATCCTAATTGGTCAACCTGCATGTTTGGTCGTGCCATTTCTGGACACACTTGATTAAGATATTGATTGTTTGTGTCCCTTAATCCCCCAACATAAAGTGCTTGTTCATTTATAAGTGGTGGATAATAAAACATTCCATTTGTCTTCTTCATAAATTTGTCAATTTTTTCAATTTTTCAATTTCTTCTTGAAGTTGTTTAATTTGTTTTTCACACTTTCTTTTTTCCAATATTGCATTGTTTTTATCTTCCCTATAATCAGACATTGCCCTTTGATGCAATTGAAGTTCTTGTTCCATATTGTGTGACCAAAAAAAAATGTCAACAAGTGACTGTGACAAATCTTTTAATTCCTTATTGTCTGGTTTTAATTTTACCCATTTATTCACAAGTGCTGTTGCCATTGAGAATGCAGAATAAAATTCCAAATCCTTCATGTTTTGTATTTTGCCCTTAAACATATTTTAAAAAAAATCAAAATCCATTTCATCATTTTCAAATTCATCTGACATTTTGTATTGATATTCAATGCTTGAAATATCTAATTCCCTATGTTCAAAAGATGCAAATGGTGTTTCTGCACCATAAATAATCCTTTCATTATGTATGTTAGAAATTTTATTTAATTTTTTACTAATTTTTGTATATGCTTTTTTGTCATTATCTGCATAAACATCAAGTTGGATTTGAAATCTGTATCGTGCCATTTTATAAACCTTTTAATTCTAAATTATAAGTGTTTGCAACTTTCTTTAATAATGGTTTTAAATAAAATTCTGCATCACCACTTAAATTTTCAATATATCCTGCAACATGGAAATATTCAATTGCTTCAATGCATTCTTTTTTTGTGACTTTGTTTGGACTTGCCATAATAAATTGTTTTAATTAATAATTGTTTTTTGAATGATAAATATATATAAAATAAATGATATTAACAAATGTTAATTAATCACTATGTAAATAAACATAACTTGCAACAGATTCTGGAAGAAGATAAACTTCTTTTCTTTTCTTTCTGGCATTCCAATATGTTGTGTTTGGACAATACTTTTTTATTTTTTTAAAATCTTTTATTCCATCCAACCAAAACATGTAAGTTCCTTTTGGATCACTTACAAAAAATATCTTCACAATGTCTTTGTCTAATGCCATTAATTCATCAAATTTTGCCACTTCAATCATTTTTGTGTCATAATATTTTTTTCTGAATTTCATTTCAATCACACATTTTCTTCCTTTGGGTGTCAAACCTTCTGCATCATATAATTCATTGTGAACCCCTGTGTGTTCAAGTTTCCATTCATCAAAAGTATTTAAGAACAAAACCACTGCCTTTTCAAATTTATGTGTTGTTTTTAGTTCCTGCATCATATATGTCATTTAATTGCTTAATCCATTCTTGAATTCTTTTGGGTGAACAACTGCATGGAATTTTGTATTTATGTTTAAAATATTTTGCATGTAGTTCTGCAATCAGAACCACTTCTTCATGCTTTAATTTGTTGGATGTTCCTGCACGAAACTTTTCCCAATCTAATTTGTCAAGTTTTTCCATTTCTGTTGAATTTTATTTGATTCCATTCTTCCCTTCTTTTGTCACAATTGCAATTGGGATAAATCTTTTTCCATATCCATCTGATGCCTGTGAATTTTGTAAAATAATACACAATGTTTCCAAGTTTTATGTTCATGTTGATGATGTTAAAATTTCAATAATTAATTCTTTGGGGATTTTACTTCTTTCATAATTGTTTTTTAAACCTTGTGTTCCCCCTTTGCTTCCACGTGGTGCAGATTCATGATGACATTTTGCATTATCATTAAAACATTGTGGTCTTGGATTCCAACCATCTGGATTGAATAAACTTCTGATGTTGTTTGACCAAATGTCTGTTGGTTTTGCCCTTGTGTCGTTATATTTGCAATACCAAACTGATGTTCTTGGGATGCCTTTTATCACTTCCAACTTTCTTAATTTACCACGTGGATTTTCTATATAATAATATTTAGGATTAAAGTGCTTTATTATTTCAAGTGTTTTTTTTACAATTGCCACCCCTTTAATTGCTTCAATTGTCTTTGGTGTGTGGTCTTCATTCCAATGTGTTCCAATACTTGCAACCGAAAAAAAGGTGCAAGGTGGACTTGCCCAAATAATGTCTGGTTTAATTGTAACTTTTTGAACATCAAAATCAAATATGTCACACACATAATCAATATTTTTAAAAGGCATTGCATCAGAACTGAACACATTAAACCCAAGTTTTTCTGCAACTTTTCCCACACTTCTTGAACCTGCAAACAATTCCAGAACTTTCATTTTAAATGTTTTTTTACTTTTTTGATTGTTCTTTTAATACTATAATATGAAATGCCTGTTAATTCTGATAATTGCAACATTGAAATCCCTTGAATGCAAACAATGTCAAACACCCTTTTATCATACCAATGCATGTTTTCAAGTTTTTCTTTCAGTCCAATTGTAAAATCAACTTCACTTTGTTCTTGTTCATTAGATTTAACGAAAATTTTTTTGTTGTCTGTTGGAATGTATTTTTTATTTTTTCTTAATAGGTCAATCCAAACACTTCTTAAAACCTTAAAAACAAAATAATAATTGACTTCATCCTTATTATAAAGAATTGAATTGTTTCCCCTTTCTTCCCATTCATGAAGTTTGATATACATATTTTGAACCACATCTTTTGCAGTGTGTTCATCTGCACCAAAGGATTTGACAATATTAATCCAATCATCATTTTTTAATGCAAGTTTATCAATCAATCTATTCATCCCAAAACGTAAATTTTAAACCACCTAATCCAAAACATATAATAAACTCAAAATGTGATGGTTCACCTGTTTCATATTCCCATCTTGAATCAAAGACCAGAACACCAAAAATAAAACCTGCTAATGGAACAATTGATATTTTCATTTAAAATGGAATTTTGTCATTATCTTTTAGTGGTTCATCCAATACTTTGACACCACCAATTTCAAAACCAACATTATTGGGAATTGACTTCATAATAATTGGATTGTCATATGATGTTGGTCTTCCACCTGTTTCAACTTCTTTCACTTTTCTAACATGTAAATGTGTCTTTGTCCATTCTGTTGGGTGTTGTGTATATCGATGAATCACAATAAAATCATCTGCCCTGTTTACAAATTTCCCACCACCTTCAACATCTGATGCCATTGGTGGAATTGGGTGACCACCAAAAATGTGGTCAACAGGATGTTTAAATCTTAATGCAGATGTGTTTGCATGTGTGTTTAACCAAACAGAAACTTGATTTTCTTTGCAAAACATTCTTATTTCTGTACATGCTTGATAATCATATTCATGTCCCCCCAAACTTTTCATTAACTCTGGACTTTTGGTCATTGAATTATAAGGGTCAATTAACATTCCACCATAATTCCAAGCATCTTTTATGCTTTTTGCAAATGATAATAAACTTCTAAAATCATACATTGTATTGTTGTCAATTATTTTAAAATAGTCATTTATCCAATTAAGGTGTTCATCAAATTTTTCTTTGCTTATTAAATTAATGGGTTTCTGTTCCAGAAATTCCACAAACTTTCTTAAAATACTGTGTGATTCATTTTCACTTGAATAAATCAACCATCTTGTTCCATTTCTTTTTGCATAACACAACATTAAATAAAGAATGACTGTGGTTTTTCCCACATTTGCATGACCAAGAATGACATTAAAATTTGATTTTTTAAATCTCAAAAATTTGTCAATTTCTTTGTTTCCTATTCTTTCACCTTCTTTTGTTTTGCCATTTCTTATGTCTTCAAGTTTCTGTGCTACTTCATTAAAATTAATTATCATTTTGTTCTTTGTGTTTAGTTTTTTGAAAAGGTATAAAAAAAAAGGGGAAATTTCTTCCCCCTTTGATTTATAATTGTGTGTTCTATTTTAGAACAATAAAAAATTATATTATCCTAAAAAGGCATGTCATCTGTGGTTTCTCTGTCTGGCATATGGTCGGCACCTGTGGTTTCTGGTGGTTTAACATAGTCATTCCATGCAGTGTAAATTTTATCACTGCTTTTTAATTCATCCCACATCAAATATCCATTATTGTTTTTATCTGCCCAATCACCAAAAAATTCCAAGAACTTTTTCATTTGTTTCACATTTATTGAAACCTTTGAATGTACAAATTCAAGTGGTGATTCTTTGACTGTTAAAAAATTAATGTAAACCTTTTTTTTGCCATTTTTATTGGTTTTCACAAAGACACCAATGTCATCATGTTTCCCTTCTGCTAAATTATATTTTTCATCCATAATATTGTTTTTTAAAAGTTGTTGTCAAATGAATAATTTTTTCCTGCAACAAGTTGTGCAGATTTAATTTCATTTTTGTTTTTTAAATCTTGATTTTCTTTTTTCAATTTTTTGTTTTCTCTTTGCAATGCTTCAATTTGAAACAGATATTGCCTAATTAAATCTTGTGTTCCTGTCATATAATGTTCTTTTTAAATTGTTAATATTTCCACAATATATAAATATTATATAATAATTACAAACAATTGTGCATAAAAAAAAGGTGAAGAAATAAATCCACACCCTTTTCCCTTTTCAAAAAACAATTGTAAAAGAACAATTTACAATAAACGAAAGTAAACGATTATTTTAAATTATCCAATTTATTTTGAAATTTTTCAATAATTTCTTCCAATTCAAAATTTGCTAATTTGCACAACTGTTTTGATTTTAGGGAAAGATCTTCTGATGTTCCTTGACCAATATTTGATTCCAACCATATTGAAAACTTGTATTGTTCACCGTATCTGAACACATTGCATCCTGCACACTGAACTTGAACATTTGTTTCATCCCAACGTGTGGAATAAAATTTTCTTGACATAAAATGACCTGCCTGTAATTTTTTAAAATGGTCAACTTTGCCACATGTGACACATTCAGACATTTCATTGTTGGCATGTCTTTGCCTTATCCACAATGAAAACACTGTGTCTGCTTTTTTTATTAAAGATTTTCTTGATTTTTTTTTTGGTTGTTTAGGTTTCACAATAAATAAATGAAGTTTTTCTTTTATTATATAATAGAATTAATATATTATATTAAATATATATATATATTGTTTATATTATATTATAAATTATTATATAATATTGCCTTATTTCTTGTTGACATAATCCTTCATCATTTTTTCACCTGTTCTTCCTATAACATAACCACCAATTCCCAATTGCAGAAGATTCCAAAATTCATTTTCAAGTTCTGGAATTCTTAAATCAAAAAGTGGTGCAATAAATTTGACATAAATCACAATAAAACCAAACGCCAACATCAGAATGGGACGCCAAGATCTTTGCAACCAATTCCCTTTTGCTTCTGCAAGAATTATGTCTGTTTGTAATTTTTGAAGTTCAAGTTCTTTTTCTTTTAAAACTTGGAAAATTCTTCTTTTTGCATCAATTCTTTCTTCATCATTGGTAAATAAATTGTCAATTAAATCACTAACAGATTTAAACACATTTGAACCAAAAAATTCCAATATTTTTTTCATTTACCTTGACCTTTGTATCTTTTTAAATAATTCTTTGAACTTTTACACTTGGATGCCTTTGTTTTGCAATGCACACCCTTCCTTTTCCTTGATTTTGTTTTATATATGTTTGTGGTTGACTTCATTTTTTAAGTGCTTTAAAACACCTGTAAATGCTTTTATACATATTAATAAAAGAATTACTGTGTAAATGTTTAAATGTGGTTCACCACACAATCCAAAAAAGTGTTTTATTGTTTCCATATTTTATTTTTTTGTCCATTGGTCATAACAAATTGCAATCCTTTGTGGTGCAGTGTATTCCTTTTTCATGACATCACTGTTCATGCATTTATTTAAAAATTGACTTTTGGATTCATTTCCTGTTGGTTTTGGTATTGGCATAATATAAATTTACGAATTTTATTTTAAATTACTAATCCATGCATATTCACTGTGTGCATCAAAACAAGGACAACTTTTTGAAGAAAATTCATTGTGACCATGCACAGATGCATTTGGAAAATCACATTTTAATTGCAGAAGAAGGTCTTGCAAAGAATCTTTTTGTTTTTTGGTTCTTGTGTCTTTTGCAATCCACTTTCCTTTTTTCTTTTTCTTTTCTACTCCCCCAATATAACAAACACCAATTGATGTGTGATTGTGGTTCAAAGTATGCGCCCCAGACCTTTCAATTGGTCTTCCTTCTTCAACTGTTCCATCAAGTTTGACAACATAATGATATCCAATATCAGACCACCCATTTTTTTCCACATGCCATCTTTTTATTTCTTTGGCATCAATATCTTTTCCTTCCTGTGTTGCAGAACAGTGTATTATTATTTTTCTGATTTTTCGCATATACAATTTGTTTTTAAGTTTTCCAATAATGCATTCCATTTAAAATGAATTGAACATTTAAGTTTTTCAAGTTTATTTGCTAAATATCGTAAACCATTAATTAAATATTTCATTGCTTTTTATTTTTATTTATTAAATACCATTTTTGTGCAGTGTAACCAATTGACACAGATAATAATATTATTTTTAAAATTACATCGATATCAGTCATGGAAATTGCAAAACTTCCTGTGTTTAAAATCATCAATTTAAAATCTTCCATTTTCATTTTATATTGTTTCTGGTTTCCACTCCCATCCATTTGTGTGATTTGTGTAATCATCAGAAGGTGGATTTACAATGTATTGTTTCCATTCATCTGGTTGTTCAACATCATGCCAAAGAATGTCAATTGCAAATTTATTATTAATCATAATTTCACCTGCGGTTTCCCAAACAACATCATTGTCAATTTGTGAAATTAAATTTTCAAATTCAATAATTGAATCAAATTCATATTTATACCAATTTATATTTCCTATTTTCATTTTACATTTGTTAATTGTTTTAAAATATCTGCATCAAGATTATCTTCCCAAAGTCCATATTCCAAAATGTAATCCGTTCTTTTACCATTAAATTGCCAATAATTCATTGAACTTGCAACATATAAGTCCGCAAAATATTCTTTACCATTGACAACAATATTTCCATTATTTGAATTAAATGCAATTGCATTGATACCTTGATTTAATAGAACATAATCTTTTCCTTCAATTCCTGTTTCAGTTGAAGTTGGGAAATATGAAGAATCAAGTTTTAAATAATATCTAAAATCTTTATTTTTATTTGTTGGGTCGCGCCAAATTCCCATTGAAGTAAATTGATATTCTTCTGAAATTTGTGTTCCATCTATTGTGTTTTTTTGTCCTCTAAAAAATGCAAAGTCTGATCCACCTGTTTGCCATCCCCCCAAATTTTGTGAAGGTGTTGCATTTGTTGAATCAACATTTATTTTAAAATAAAAAGTTTGACATCTTTTTGACAATTCATTGTATGAAGTACCATTTTGAACTGTGTAATTGTTTGGCAATCTAAATTGAGTAAATGACACACCTGTGTTTCCTGTTCCTTTGTTTTCAATATAATCCCCTGTTACATAATCAGTATATTCATTGAATTGATAACTTGATAATTCTTGCATCAAACCATAAATTGTGTAAAATGTTTGTGCGTTAAAATACAATGAAGGATAATTATAATTTCTTTCAATTGAATAATTTAATATATCCTGTGCATTTGCTTGTAAATCTGCACTGTACACTTCCATTTTTGTATATCTTCCAAATGTTGTCCCTGTTCCTGTTGTTGTTTGATTTTTTGGGTTTGGTCTTAAAAATATTTTTACCCTTGTATAATCATACGGACATGATTCAAATTGTACATTTTCAATAAATTCTGCATTTGAAATATTTCCATCATCCGTTGTTTCATATGCAACAGTGTGTGACCTGTTTAATAAATTAATTGTCAAACATGTTTTGTTTTTTTTAATGTCATTTGCATACCAATCCACATTTGATTTTTCATTTGTGTTTTGAAACCAAAATGCTAAACTTGGGACAGTCAATCTTGAAATATCTTCTTGTAATATTACAGTTGAAGTTCCACCACAAGGCGGAATTGATTCCCTTGTTGGTTGACTATTACGAATCCATTCTTCATTTAAAAAACCTGTCCAAACATAAAATGAAATTACTTGTGTTCTGTCACGAGAATTTGAAAATTTGTCAAATACCCTTCCGATTCTTTGTCTGAAAAATCTTTGATAAACTGTGTTATTTTTAAAATCTGCACCCCAACTTCCTTGTGTTCCTTGAATAAATGGTGTTCTTTTTGTGTTGACATTTGTCACCACTTCTTGAAATGTTTGGGTCACACCATTATCACAAACAAGTTTAATGTCATATGAACTTGTTAATGAAGAATATAAAATTCTCCAAAATGTGTCACCATTTGTTTCAAACCGCAAAAGGTCTTGTGTTGCAGGTGCATAATTTCTAAAAACACCTGTAATCCCAACCCCTGCATTTGTGCTTCCCCATTTCATTGCAGAATTGTTTCTGTAATCAACTTTGACAACTTGGTTTTGATTTTGTTGTCCTTCATTAAAATTTCTTAAAAATTCATATCCTTGATTGTTTGCAGGATAACGATATCTTAATTCAGAACCAGAATATCCCACCATGTATGGTAAATTATACCACGAATCAAAATATGTTCCCATTGATTGTTGTGGAACTTCTGTCAATTTTTGTGGAACAACCCATGTGTTTGATGCTTGTTTTGTTGCAACATCTTCTGTTGTGTAAAAACCACGCCATCCAACCACATAATCCATAAATGTGTGTGCCTTTTCTATTAATGCTTTTTTCCAACTTAATTTTGCCATTATTCTTCTGTGTTTGGTGTTGGTGGTGCATAAGGATCAATGTCATATTTTGCAAGTTCATCCAACCATTCCTGTTCTGTGTCATATAATGTCACAGTTAATTCAGTGGTTAATTCTTGTGTTTTTTCAATTTTATTATACATTGAAGGTTTTTCATTTTCCCATGTAATAAACCAACCATTGTAATTTTTTATATCTTCCATATTTTTTTTTTATGCTTGACCACCATCAATAATTGTCCAACCATTTGTGATTAATGTATCTCTGTCCGTTTTTCCCTGTCCTGCCGAATATTTACTTAAACCTGCGTACATTTGTTTTTGCATGTTACTTGGTGCAGTTGCAACCAATCTCGAAAGCAAATTATCATATTGTGCAGTTGTCATTAATTGACATGTTTGACCAAAGAAATTCATTCCACCCCCTGTTTTAAAACCACTGAAATCAAAATTACCCCATTCAACAGATGTTATTGGTGAAGTGCATCCCATTTGTGTGAACATATTATCCATTGTGGATGTTCTGTTTGAAGTTGAAAAATTTCTAAAATCTACACTTGTTAATGTTGTTGTGCTTGTGAACATATTTCTAAAACTTCCATAATCACCACCTGTTGAACCATTATCAACGCCCCAATTAAAATTGCCAAAGTCAATTGAAGTAATTGATGTATCACCAAGCGAATAAATAGCGGTTTGATATTCCATATTATTTCCCCAACTTTTTAATTCTGTTATTTGTTCAGAAACGTTATTTGTCATAAAAATTCCTGCCGACAAAGGATGTGGATAATCTCCTGTAATTACAACATTATAAACACCTTGTGATGTATAAGTGTGATTTGTTGTGCTTGTTAAACCTGTTTGTGAAGTTCCATCACCCCAATCCACATTGAAATTATATGGTGAACCTGTCCATTTTGCAATTCTCAAAGTCAATTCAGAATTCACACTTGTGTCCCAAACAAATTCCAGACCATCATTTAATGGTGGCGCAGGTGGTGTTGGATTTGCATCATTATAATAAATATCGCCCCATCCTGTTTGTGTTGGAAGTCCCCAATATGAAGTGGCATATATTGAACCCCAACCAATATTGTTATTTGCCATAATTATATATTATTTTGACATTTTCCATTGTCATTGTTGTTGTCCATCCCATTTTTTATCTTATTTAAAAATTGTTTTAATAACCTTACATTTAATTGTTTAGGTTTTGAATTTCTTTTTTTTGTCATTTCAATTGCATTATTTCCAAAGTGTCCCATCATAAAACCCAACCTGTAAAATCTGCACTGTAATCCGGCCACATTCCATCTGCATCATTGTTGTTATATTCTGGATATAAGTTTGAATTATAACACATGTAATCCAAATATCTTCTTGTGTAAAATTGTGCAAATTGTCTGTGTCTGGAAATCATTGTGTCAACTTCTGTTGATGGAACAGTTTCTGCATTTTCACTTCTGTGTTTCATCACACCACCATTGGCAATTGTATATGATGCAAATGGAAGATAATCAACCATTGCATAATGAATCAACATGTCTTTTAAATAGTGATCCACAAGAAATAAATAATCCCCTGTTAATGTGTTGGTGGTGATTTTATCACTAATTGCATCATATAATGATGTCCCCAAATAATTCTGCAAATGAATCTGTTGTGCGATACGAATAAATTGTATGAATTTTTGGGTGTCCACTGAACCAGAAACGATTGTGTTTCTTGTTAAATCTTCCCTTGAAATAAAAAGTGCGGTTGCCATATCTTATGTTGTTATTTTTTTGGATTCCATTGTCCCCTTCCTTTTTGTCTATCTGTTGCAATTTTTGCCTTTGCTGAACCACGCGGATTTTTCAAATAAGATGAAGGAATTGTTTTTGTTTTATTATAGTTTCCAAGATTTTTGGACACTTCTGTGTTGGATGCCAATCTGTAAAGAACACGCACCCATTTATGTTGACAGTAAACACCGCCTTTTAATTCAAAAATGTTGTATCGAATTGATGGTTTATGTCTGAATTCCACATTCACATTGTCTTTGAAAGATGCTCTTTCAATATCTTCAATTCGCCACACAATTCCTGCCCTTGACATGTTCATCATGTTTCTGCAAAATGTTCTTGATTTACCAGAACCAGACATTCCCCTTGCATATTTATATCTTATTTTATAAAGACCATTTTTGGAATCTAAACTTGACCATTCAGAACCATTTCTTCGTGAATCAACGTACTGTTCATTTAAACCAATTGCCTTTTTTAGTTTGTTTAAGGTTGTTGGATTTTCTTTTATTAAATAATTTGCCCAATCTTCATTGGAAATGTCTGTGTCTTCATCCATTTCTGCAACAAATTCATATCCTTCCAAACCAATTGTTCCTGCTTTGTTTAGTTCAACAAATAAATCATCCTGTTCATCTTCTGAAAGTTGGATGTGGTCATGATTGTGTTTATCAAATTCAACTTCATTTATTGTCGTTTCATTATTTTCCTGTTTTTCCCCTGTTTCCTTTTCTATTTGTTCACCACTTTGTGCATTTTGTAAATCTGCAAATTCAAGTGGTTGAAGCGTTTTAAAGTACAAATCCAAAGCGATTCCATTACATGCAAGTATTGTGTCCATTGCATTCAATAAAAGGTCTTGAATCGGTCGTATTACAATGTTGTCCATTAAAGTTGATGCAGTTTTCAATTCATCTGCGTTGTTTCCCAACCCTGTGTTGTCTTTTATTCCCAACAACATTGGTGACACGCATCTGTGTGCAACCAGAATTTTTTTCATTGATTCATCAGAAAGGAATTGATATTGATTGTGTGCATCACTTAATTGCACAGGTTCAATCGTACTCGCACTTTCTGCATTTTCATTAAAACTTAAAATAAAACGACCTGCATTGGAACTTCCTGTAAATTTTTGCTGAATAGCATTTTCAATGTTTGACCTTTCTTCTTCATTTGGAACACCATTCGAGAAATTAATTAACATCGAAGGCGCAAGACCATTTTGAACATTGTTGATGTGATAATTTGAAATTTCTTCTTCAAGTTCTGCATATTGCAAACCACCTTGATAATCAACAGGACTGAAATAATAATGTCCTGCAACATATGGTCTGACATAAAGAATCTCGACTGCTTCCTTTGATGTTCCAAATGCAGGAATCCTTTTCAATTCATCATTGGGTTTTTTGGTTGCCCAATCACCACAATAATAAAATCCTTTTATTTCACCATCTTCTTTGTCACATTGTTCCATTGCCAATGTTTCAACAGGAATGTGTCCAACTTCAACAATTCTTCTTTCTTTGTCATAAGCAACTTGAATTGCACACTGTCCCATCAGTTTAAGATCATATGCCAATTTTCTGACACAATCATCTGTAAACAAGGACTTCATGTTTGCAAATTCATTTGGTTTGTGTGATGAATCTGTGGCATCAATTCCTTTGCCATATACCATTTGACTGATTCCATTTACAAGTGCATTATTTGTTGGTGAACCTGTAAACCTGTCAATTAAATATTGGAAATACGAATTGTTTGCACCATATGTCACATAATCTTCCCCTTTTACTGTTTCAATTACAGGTGATGTGTAACCAGATAAATTTAATATTTTTATTTTTGACATTATTCTAAAATTATATATTTGTTTTCACTAATTACTTCTTTATACAACCCTTTATTTGCATTATAAATGGCATTAGTTTCTTGATTTATTAATTGTGAAGTGCAAAACAAAGTTTCCCTTGTAACCAATCCATTTTTTGAATTACTGTCATAAACTGTAATTTCATAATAATTCCCTTCAACTAATTGTGCAGTTGATTTGTTTGCATTTGTTAAATCTACATTGAAATAATTTTCATTTGCAATTGGTGTGATATCTAAAGTTGTGACCACATTTGTTGATTTGCTTCTTATTTCTAATTTATATGATGCATTCAAAATTGTGTGTGGTCTGAAAATTAACTTTAAAACTGAATCCCCTGTTGGTTCAACTATCTTCATTTAGTTCTTTATTAATATAACGAACAATTAATTAAACATGTTTGAAGTGCAAAAAAAAAGACACCCATTGGATGTCCTTCTTTCAATAAAACTAAACTAATTATTACGGTGTAATTTGGTCTGCGCTTACTGTCAACCCTGTGGATGCAATATCCCCTGCAATAAAGTTTGCAGGAAGTTTTTCCATTCCTTGCATTGTTAAAGTATAACCGCTCAAGTCACCCATTGCCGCGCCTGTTACGATTGTCCCGCCATTACAATCCATTCCGTATTCCAAACCTGCAACAAAAAGGTTTCCATTGTTGTCTTCCACAATTGCATGTGGTCTTGCAGTCGCAATTAATGCGATCTGGTCATTTGTTTCATAATCCAATTTGTGAAATGTCAAGTTCAAAAGTTGGTCATAAAATGTTGTTCCATTATCTCGTGATGATGTAATGGTTTGGTCAAAAGAACTTGTTCCTTTTAAATCATATTCATAAACTGTTCCACTTGCAAAATTTGTGATTTGTGCAGAAGAACCCGGATTTGTATATGTGACAGTTCCAAGTGTTCCAAAGTTGGCGAAATAAACTTTCGTTAATCCACCGACTGAATCCTTACAAGGTTCAATTCGACCTTCTGTGATTAAACATGTACTCATATCTTTTTGTGTTTTTAAAAAAAAAGGGAAGGAAGAAAAATCAACCTTCCCAATTTATTTGATTAATATTAATTTATCCTTATGATAAAACTGCTACATCAGAACCAATTCCATAAGTCACGCCAGCGGTGAACCTCATCACAACGCGAACCTGTTGTGAACCATCGATATCGGCCATGTCAATCACCTTCACGACATTCGTGTCGTTAAGTAAACCTGTGCCGAAATAAAGATTTGATTTTTGCGCTGCAACTGCGGTGTCATCTGGAAGACCGTTGGTCACAAAGATTTTTACACCATCAAATGATAATGAACCATTATTGAACCACATTGTTCCTTTATTGTCAACACCATTTGCACCAAGTCCTGCCGCTGCAAATCCGCCTAATGCACGAACATACGCTCTTGCAATGTTTTGTGAAAGGTACAGGTGAAGGTCTTCTTTTCCATATACTGATGTCGGAATTCCATCGACCAAATTTCCAAGATTTTCAATCACATTTGCTGATGTAATCGCTGCCGTTTTTGCAACTGCAACTGCACCAGAACCTGCCGCTTGAAGTTGTGGAACAAGACCTTCAAAAGAATCTGCACCAATTCCACCATTCCATATTTTTTGCTCAATAAACTGTGAAACTTCTGAACTTGCGTGTGCAATTAAAAAGTCACTGAATTTTGGTGGAAGGTTGTCAAATGCTGAATATCCCATTGTAACCGCACCCCAATCATTTTGAAATTGTTCTTTACACAAAGTCATGTTTTGTTGGAATGGTAGTGGTTCGAGAACTCTTTCACCAAGTGTGATGTCCGCAGTGTCTGTGTACTCACATGATGCACCACGAATTGAATCTACATTTGTAAAAGTTGAAATTGTTTGTTTGTACTTAATATTTGGTTTCACTGTGATTCCACCATTGTCAAGTGTCACACCAGAAAACAAAGCGGCAGCGATATATTCACCTGCCCATTGTCCTGCATACGTTGGCGTTCCCGCTGCATGTGCAGGTTGTGGTTGCGCCAGATTAAATTTTTTATTTGCCATTTTTTTAATTTTTATGATTTTTTTTAATTGTGATTTATGTTTGAAATTCTTTCCATTATTTTGTCCATTGTGGAAAAAGGTTTATTTGCACCAAGTTTAAATTTCATTGTTGACTTGGTTGAATTTGGATTGTGTTTTAACAATTGACTTCCCAATTCTTCCTTGACAACAAATGCACCATCTTCTTCTTTTCCTTCATTCAGTTTTGCTTCAATTTTTTCAATCATGTTTTTCATTTCTTTCACTTCTGATTGAAATTCTTCTTTTGAAACATAACCACCTTCAAATTCTTCTGGATCTTGTGGTGAATTGTCATCCCCTGCCTTCACTGAAACTTTGTCTTTTTTCAAATCGGCAATGGCATCTTCAAGATTTTTAATCCTTTTTTCCATTCCTGCCCAATCTTCAACGACTGCTTCATCTTCTGCAAGTTTTGTGTCTTCAACATCTTTTTTGATGTCTTCCTTTGCATCTTTGATTCCATCCTTGTAACCTTCTTCTTCTGCTTCTGGGACTGTTTCCAAGTCCATTTTCCCAATCTTCCCAACTTCACCAACTGTCAACACACGACCATCTTCAAGTTCATATTCCCCAACAGGAAGTGGAACTTGTTCATCTGTGTCTGAAATGATAAATACGGAATGACCTTCTGAAAATTCATCTGCTTCCAAGACAGTTCCATTTGCAAGTTTCATTGTTGCCAATTCAACCTTGTTAAGAAATGTATCAAATCGCTTTAAAATATCGATTGCATTCATATATAAATAAATATTAAGTTAATACCTATATAACGAACTGAATGCCTGTGTTGGGCGTTTAAGGGGTGTTTATGTAGGTTTTTAAATCTCCCAATGTGATTTGTTTGGTTTCACCATTTACAACAATCACAAGAATGTCTGTGTCATTTAAACTTGATAATATTGCAACAGGTAATTGCGTGATTCTTTTATTTGCCATTTTATTATTTTTTAAGTTGACCAGATTATTTTTCCAATTTCATTTGTGTTGTCATCCTGCCATAATATAAAAACAGATGCAACACCTTGTGATGCAGGTTCAGTGATTAATAAGTTTTGTTGTGCAGGATTTGTTCCTTGTGTTCTTCCAATTCCTTGATTCCAAAGGAAACCTTCACAACATTCATTTGAATATGTTTCACCATCCACACAAAGACACGCAGGTGAACTTCTGTCAATTCCCCATCCTTGTGTTGGTGTTCCATCTGGTGTTAAGGGATATTTATTTTTTGCCATTTGTAATCATATTGTAAATTTTTTCAAGTGTTTCCATTGCAACCTGTTCCTTGTTTTTTTTATGTTTCAGACATGGCATGTACCAAATTTTTCCATTAAAATTGTGTTTGTGGCATCCTTCACATCCAATGTCATTTGCAACTTCAAGTGCTTTTTCTTTTGTGCTATATGCAAGTCGGTCATCAATCATGACAGTTGAACCATCAATTATTTGTGTTTTGAAATTACTTCTTGACGCCCTATCTGCAAAATAACCTTCGATTGAAAATCCACGCACTTTTCCTGTTTTAACATAATCCTTCCAAATGTCTGGATTGTCAACTTTGACTGAACCCATCCAAGTCCCTTTTGGAACTTCCATCCCATATGTGTTTGATTTGTCTTTCTTTGGGTTTTCTACAATCCAAGATTCAACAAGTGATAAACCATAAATCTTTTTTTGATGTTCAAGTGTTGAATTGTTTTGTTTTCCTTGTTTTAAATACATCTGTGATGCTTTTTGAACTGTTTCTTCACTGAAAAAAATATAATATTCTTTTCCATCATCATCTTTTCTGTAAATGGGTTTGTTAGGAATCAACAACGGTCCAATTAACAGTTGTTTATCTTGGTCAACTGTTTTAAACTTAAATTCTTTTGCATCTTTTAGCGCAATAAAATCTTCTTCAATGGCAGGAAATTCCACGACGCTTATTGCATCAATGCCTGTGTCAATGTCCCCTTCTTCAATAAACAATTCAACTATATCAAAACTCATAATTCTTTTATTATATAACGATTAATATTACAAACTTGTGGTTTCCACAATATTTCTTTCTAAACTTTGTGCGGTTGTCACATCTTGACTGACAACATATGCCTGTACAGGTGTGTTGTTTTGGTCACCCAACATTTCAGCAATTTGATTTGTGTCTGAACTTCCAACCACATTGAAAGATGGTGACACAGGTTGTGGTGCAGGTGCAGGTGTTCCACCACCCCCACCACCTCCAGATGGTGTTCCACCAATTGATGATGCAACTGCCTTTTGTTTTTTGATTGCAGTCATTATTCCTGTAACAATTCCAACCGCACTCGCTGCATATGCAACAAGACCAGGAATCGCGGCAGGAAATCCAAGCGCTAATGTTGCATTTAAACCAGATGCAGTGTCTGTTCCACTTTTGACTGCCTTCATTTGACCATCCACCATCATCATTGTTGCCTTTTGTTTCATCACCCCAAGTTCAATCATCAATTCTTGGGCGGCCATTAATTGTTTTGCAATTAAAGATGCTTTTCCAAGCGCAGATTCTGCACCAAAAATTTGTGTAATGGTGTCAAGTGTCTGAATTTTTGCCTGTCTTTTTTCTTCTTCCCTTTTCTGTGCTTCTTCAACTCTTTGAATGTCAATTTCATCTTGACCAAGTGCAATTTCATTTATTCTGTTTAAATATTCCTGTTCCGCATCGATTCTTGCTTGTGTCCCTTCTGCATATATTTCCCTTTTTGCTTCAATATCTGCAAGTGCAATTTCATTTTCTGCATCCAATTCTTTTTGTTGCAAATCAAGTTTTTTAAACATGTCTGTTTCTTGCTGAATAAGTGCTTCTGCTTTTAATTTTGCCCTTTCTTGTTCACCAAGATTTGCAGTTTGAACCAATTGATTTTGTTCCTGCAACAATGCATTTTCATTTGTTAATTGTTCAGATTTGAACCCTGTCACCTTCGCACTAATTGCAAGAAGTTCTGTTTCTGCTTGGTAAAGTTGATTTTTTAAATCATTGGATTCACCTTCCAATGCAATTTGTTGTTGTAAATTATTTATCGCACTTTGTGCAACTTTCTTTTCCGCTTCAAGTTGTTTTTCCAGAACTTCACCAAGTTTGGTATTTGCTTCAATTCTTTCATCAATACTTTTTGAAACATCATCACGAATCTGTCTTTGCTTTTCTGCTTCTTCATCATATGATTCAATTAATCTTTGTTGTTGAAGTGCAACCAATTCATAATTCTTTTTTAATTTGGTCAATCTTTCAGCATCTGCAAGTGTTTGTTTGACATCAATTTCTTCCATTACTTTTCCAACTGCATCAATTGATTCTATATATAATGTGGCAATTTCCCCAACTGCTTCACCAAGATTTGTTGCAACATTCTTCGCTGCTTCAATAGTGTCAAGACCAACTTGTTTAATTTCTGAACCTGTTTCCTGTAATCCTTTTTTTAATTCTGCAATTTTCTTTTCATCACCATCACCAAACCAAGATTGTTCCCAAATAAGTTGTGCGCCTTGAATTGCACCCTTAATCCCTAAAAATGCCAATTTTAATGGGGTGAATGCAATTTTTAATAAATTGGTGATCACTTTCTGCATTGCATCAAATCCCCCTGTTGCTTCTGAAACTTTATTGAAAACACTAAACAACGCATCACTAACTTCCTTAAATACCAAACCAATTGCAGTAAAAACAGTTTCAACAGTATCAGCAATTTTTTGATTCTTCATCATTGCTTCTGTCAATGCATTGACCAATTTCATGGCAAGTCCAATCCCTGCCGCCTTCATTGCAAGACCAACACCTTTAAATCCTTTTGCAAGTTTGGATGTTGCTTGTGCAGTTTTTTTGTTTGCTTCTGTAATTTTCTTTAATTCTTTGGCATGTGATTCTGCTTGGTCTTTCTGTGCTTCTTCAAGTCCTTTAATTGCATCTTCAAGTTTATCAATACCTTTTATTGCATCCTTAACATCCGCTTGAATTTTTATTGTTTCAACTGTTGGCATTTTATTTGTTTTTTAATGTTTTAATTGCTTTTTTCAAATCAGACCATTTGTCTGGATATTTATATTTGCCTTTTGCAAATTCAATTATTTCTGAATCTGTTGTTTCAATCATCTGCAAGGCATCAAGTATGTCTTTAATCATTTTAAAATATGTTTAATAATTCCATTTTACTTTCACCTGTGGTCAAATCTGCACTAATTTTATTAATTAAATATTGCCTGTTACCAATTTGTATTTTATCACTTAATTTAAACTTTGTTAAAAATTCAATTGGAAGTTTAACTTCAAATGCATATAATCTGTTTTGCCTATTGAAAACCCTTTGAATATAATTAGTGTAATAATTTTGAAATAATGAATTATTGTTTCCACCATAATCTGTCAAATTATATGTGTTAATTTCAGAACCATAATTTAAATTTATTGTTGGTGCAACAGTTGATGAACCAAGTTCATTTGAATTTGACACCATCATGTAATTTCTGAAAGGTTGTCTTTGACCTGATTGTGGTTCTTCACTTACATCAACAGGTCTTATTCCATTAACCCAATTGATTAAGGTGTTTGAAGAATCTGAATTTTGAATTGCATAAAATAACAATGGTTTTCCAAATGAAGGATTTAAATTGTCATCCAAAAATGTCCCCTGTTGTATGGTCAAAAGATTGCCTGTTGTTTCATCATTCATTCTTTCATAAAGCATGTGTTCAAATGGACTTTTGACTTGATATGTTCCTTGTTTTGATGCAGATGCAATGAATCTTAATTCACCATATTTTCGATTGTTTATTTGCTCAAATGTCTGTGCCAATATTGATTTGGGTTCTGGATATGTAAAATTAATTTCACTAAATGGCAACGCTTCTGAAATTGTGTGTTTATCTGCATGAACTAATTTTGTCAAATCCCATTCTTGAAAATCAGAATAAAAATCATCAAGTGTTTTGACCACTGTAATTCCATTTTCAAAATATGCAGTCAAATTGTATGTTTTAAATAAACCTGTCAAGAAGTCCAAAATTTTAATTTCTGGAAGTTGTTGTGTTGGAATAATGTCAACTTCTAAAGGAACACAAGATGTGTTTGCAAAATAATTTCCCAACACGTTGATATATGTGTCCGATTCTTGACATTGTGCTTGACCAAAAGCAAAAACTTCTGTAAGCGGACCATAATATTGAACACGCATACTAATTGAAAAATTAAGAAAATCTGATGAAGATAATCTTAATGAATAATTTGCAACATATGGCAAAGTTACTTGTTCAAAGGGTTCGCCACTATTTATAAATCCATTAAATGCATATCCACCTGTTGACACTGTGTGTTCTGCAATTTGATTACTCTGCACATTCACACTTGTTGCAACTACTTCATCATTAGTGTCATTGTATATTTCCCATGTATATGGAACATTTTCAAATCCTGTGCATGGTGTTATAAAATATTTAACTCGAAATTGTCTTGTGAAAGTTGGTTGTGTTGGATATGTTCCAAATAACAATTGCACACTTAAATTGTTGGCAGTACATTCAATACTTGTAAATTGTAATGCATCAGAATAACAAATTCCTTGAGTAAGATCAGGTGTATAATTTCCTTGAAAAAATTGTTGTGCAATTGTGTTTGATGGTGTTCCATTTTGAAATGTCATTGACAAATTTGATGCATCCAAAGAACCCCCACCTTTTATCGGTCCTTTGTTTCTGGACATCCACAAATAAAGATTTTCTGTTGCAGATGTAAAAAAGAAATCATTGGAAAAAACCAAATTGCTTGTGTAACCATTTGCAATTGTATATCTTTTTTCAATTGCCCTTAAAATTAAATCAACCCTTATTGCAGGTTTAAGGTCATTATAAAAACAACCACTTTGTGTTTGTGATGAATTTGCCCAAAGATTTGTGTAATTTAAAAATCCCTGTGGTGGATTGCTTGTGTAATTAAATGCAACTGAATGTGATATTAATGGATAAACATATGCTTTTGACCAAACTGTTCCATCTGCATCTGTTTTTGTTAATCCTTGATTTAATCCCTGCCTTGCAGAACTATTGTTGTTTGCAAAAATTAAACCTTGACTGTTTAAAAAAGTTAATTGTGAAAGTTGGTCTTCTGAAATAACATTTTTCAAATCAACTGTTTCCCCTAAAAATGTAATGTTATAAAATTGTGGTTTATTGTCTTTCATTTTAACTGAATTCAGTTTAATGAATCCATTTCTGAATGGTAAATAATTTAATTCTAATATTGCAGGTGTTCTAAAATTTGAATTGAATCCAACAATGTCTGCATTATACCAATGTTGAAACAAAAGATTGTTTTGGTCTGATGCAGGAACTGTGAAAGGTTGTGAAAAATCTGTTCTTACTTTTTCAATGTCCCTTATGTCCTGCAATGTCATTGTCAAAGAAACTTTTTCATCTTTGTATAAATCAACCTTAACAAATGAATTTACATCATTGGGGTCGCTTTGTATATATAATATAACCTTTTGTGCCATTTAATAAACTTGATTAATTTCTGCATATGCATATTGAAAATTGACTTCATAATTAATAACTTTTTCTTGCAAGTGTGTTTTATAATTTAAATTTTTACTTTTAAGAATTACAGGTTCAATGATGAAAGGTGCAGTGTTTATTCTCTGCTCATTTGTCTGATAATCTGTCAACCAAATTTTTTGACTTAAAAACAGTTGTTTAAGGACTTCATTGTTTTCTTCTTCAATCCATCCTGTTGTCAATTTTATTTCTGTTTTGCCTTGTTCACCAAATGTCACAAATTGATGTGCATCAGTATTATAATTCACAGTGTCTGATGCAAGTTCTGATGTTGGTATGTTTATCAAGTTTCGCATAAATGTGTCCCCTGTGACACTTAAAACTTCCTTTTTGCTTCCCATCATCCAAAAGTTTTCCAATGCACCATAACGATTGATAAATGTCACCTTGTATGGTTCAAATTTGTCTTTTCTTAAATAATTGACTTTTATCCATTGTGTAGAAAAAGAAGATTGTCCCACTTTTGCAACTGAAATCCATGTTGTTGGGTTTTCATTATATGGACACCAAAAAACACTTCTTGTTGGACTGTCTGTGTTGTTTTCAATTTCTGCATCCCAAATTCCAATAAGATTGTCCCACTGTGATTCACTTTGTGGAATGTTTGCAGTTGGATTTGCATTGGTTGAATATTGAATAAATTTATCTGAATCACCATTTGCATTTGACAATGTTTCTGTCTTCATCAATTTTTGTCCTGCAAGTGCTTCTTCATAACTTCCTGTGTAATATTTGACTTCTATTGAATCAAGAATTGTGACAACACTTGGGATTTGTATTGGTTCACTTTGTGGCACATTTATAAAATAATTGTCACTTGCATATCCAGAAGGAATTTGTGCTGAATTTGGATTTGTGATCACTGTGTCACTTGACATGTATGGATTAATTCCTTCATTAAAAAACCCATATCCTTTTGAAAATGGATAATAATCATCTGCATTAATTGTTGAACCAATTTGAACCCCAGAACTGTCAAAAAAGTTTGTTGACCAATACAACCAATATGTGTTTGTGGAATATGTTCCATCATATGATGTTTTGATATAATCATTGACCAATTGTGCAAATTCCAAAACAATGACATTTGATGTTCCAATTGGTTTTTTAACTAATGTGTATGTTGGTTGTGCAGGAAGTGGTGTTTGTGTTCCTGTGTAAATCCACACTTGTGTTGTGCTTGAATTAACAGTTCCTGTTGCATCTGGAACAATTTTTACATAATAAGGTGACCTTGAAAGGTTTACTTGTGTACTCATTTTTTGTCTTTTAAAATCATATTAATATATTTCATTGTGTCTTCCCCAAATGCTTCCCCAACTTCTGTTGCAATATTCTTTGTGTATTTCTTAAATGGTTTTGTTAAAAACATAGTTGGTGCAATACCATATTTAAACACACTAACTGCCAAACCAAAATTGACTGATTTTCTTGGAAGAAATCGCCCTTTGTCATCTCTGGGTGCAATTTTTCTTCTGATTGACCATTTGTCAAATGCCTTTGGTGGTGGCATTCCTTTTAATCCTTGTTTACCACCTTTGGATGTATATTTGTAATTTGCCAAACTTTTTCCACTTTCAACACCCTTGACACCTTTGTCAATAAATTCACCATACAACAACATGTCAATTCCACTTTCAACCACACCACCCTTTTCAGTTGTTTGGACAGGTTTAATTGAATCTGTTAATTTTCCACTTGCATTGTATGAACCTTTTCTTCCACCCCTTGCAAGGTTTTGTTTTGCTTCTTTGATTATTAAGTCCCTAATCAATGAAACTGCGTTTTCTGTGTTCTGTAATAAATCAATTAATTTTGGCATGTGTCAATATTATTTTCAACAAATACATCAAAAGTGTACGCCCATCCTGCAAGTTCATTTTCAAATCTTTCATGAAATGGTTCACAGTTTCCAGAATCCCCAACCAATTCAAAATTGTCCCCCCTTAATGTTTTACGCAACATTGATTGATTTAACAAATTGACCACCTTTAATTGTGTGTTTAATACATCCTGTTCATTGTCAAGTTTATAAAACATAATGTCAAAAGATGTGTCTGATGGATTTGTTTTGGATTGCCACACCAAGTCCATTGACATGACTGTAATGTTGAATTGAATCACCCCTGCATTTAATGTTGCATTGTTCACAATTATATGTGACAATGGAAACATGTCTTGTTTGTTTAAATCAACCTGTGTGATGTCACCATATGTGACAGTTTTGACATCTGGAGAATTCAGAAGAAAATCTTTTATTTTTTCTGTAACCCTGTAAAATGCTTCTGAACCTTTGTTTGACATTTATTTTCTTATTTTGTTTTTATTATAATTGTTTCTTGTAATCTGCGCTTCAACATCTGATTTGTCTTTTTCATAACACAATGCCAGAAGACAGGTGTGGACATTCATTCCTGTGATATCTTTAATTCTTGCAACATCTGATTGAGCGAGTCGGTAAACTGATGCATACCATCCCCATTTTTTTCCAAACCCTGCTTCAATTCCTGTTGAAGTTCCTTGTTGTCCTGTAAATAATTCATCATAGTTTGTGACAATTCTATCCCTAAACGATAAAAAAAAACAATGGAACTTAAAACTGCATCCATTGGCATTTCATTCATAATTTCATGATATGTGTCCCCTTCATAATCTGCAATGTCATATAGATCTTTGGTTGACTTTGTGATTGGTCTGTAAAGAACTGCCATTGCTTTTTCAATATTATTCCATTTTCCAAGATAATTGTCAAGGTCAATATATTCCCCAAAAGTCATATCATCAAGTTTTGGAATAAATCCAAATTCTGTGTCCCCCATTCTGAATCTTTTTACAAGTTCATTTTTGGTTGATAATAATTCCAGAATCTTTGCAATGATTTTATTTACATCCTGCATTTTAAATTTGATTGCAGTTTGATATGGAACATTACAAAATATTTCCAACATTTTTAATGACACAAAAGAATCCCTGTTTTCACCTTCTTCCACTGTTTCCAACAGTTTCACATATTTTTTGTATTGATGAAGTTTGATGTCACATAATTGTGAAGGGACTGTGATATTTATTTCCATTTGATTTGTCTTTATATTAATATAACGATAAAAACATTACAATTCAAAATAAGGCATAAAAAAAGGGACAACATTTCTGTCATCCCTGTTTAATTAAAAGTGTCTTAAATCAACGCATATCTGCTTCAAAACATGCATTTGAGCAAACACCCTTGTCTTCATGCATAGGTTTACCACACACACCACATTCATGTTCTGGTTGTTCATGTGGATTTAAAAAATCATACCATTCCATTTGCTTCTTTTTTTATTTGTTCATTAGTCCAATTTTGTTGGTCATCATTTCCTTTTTTAATTAAAGAAATCCAATGTGGTAAATCCCTAAACAAATTTGTGATGTCAAAAATCAATGTGTGTGGTTTTCCTTCCTTTTCAAAATCAACATACAATTCACCATCACTTTGGTGCAGGGAAAATGTTTCCCCAATATATGTCACAGAATGTTCATCATTTTTTTTTGTTCCCATTTTTTGCTTTTTTTGATTTAAAAACCACAAACCCCTTTTCTTTTAAAAGTGAAACTGCATTTTGAATTTCTTTCTGTTCAATCCTGTATGCTTCAAATATTTCATTATAAATTGGCATTGCTTTGTTTTATTTGATTAATTTTATTTTCTTCCATCTTTTTTAAACTTGCAAACAATTCTGGTTCAATTGTATATCTGTCCAGAAGTTTATCAACCCTCCCACCTTTTTGAACCCATTCAAGAATGCCTTGAAACTTTGGATTTGATTTTGTCAATGCAGGTTTCTGTGGTCTTGTTGTTGATGCAAGATTTCCATCATCATCCACTGCCTGTAATCCCAACAATGATTGTAATGTGTATCTTCTGAAATATGTCACTGCACTTCCCATTTTTTGTGCATCCAAACCAACAGGAAGTTCCATTGAAGATGTCACACTTGAACCATCCAAATCATGAATGACTGAATAAACTTTGTTGTCATTTATTGGTTGCATCAATAAAAGTTGATGTTTTGCAAGAAGTGGTTTCAATTGACCAATTAAAGAATTAATGTCAAAATATTTGGATTTATAAAAAGGATTTTTTGCATCCTTACTTATTGAACCAATTTCCTGTTGTAAATGAAACAGTTTTTCATAAATGTTCATTCCTTTTTGTGTTGTCTTTTTTACTGTTGTTTTTTTTGTTGTCATGATTATCTGATATTAAAAAGTGTTGATTCTGCAATTGAAAGTTTGTTATAAATTTCTTTTTGCTTTGTTGTGTCTTTGCATAAAAATGCAAGGTGAAGGTCTTTTGTCAAGGTTTTAATTTCATCCTGCAAATCATCCTTTTGTGTTCTTAAATGTGCCATTAAAATTGTTTTTTAAAAATTAATATAATGCAATATAATAAACAATTGTTAATAAAACAAATCATCTAATGTAATACTTCCCTGCATTTGGTCTTGATAATTTATTGACAATACTGTAACGCAACGCATCACAACAATGATTGAAGGCATCAATTGGTTTATTTGTCAATTGACCATTTTTGTCTTCAATGTATTTGTAATTTCTTAATTCTTTAATAAGGTTCAATGATGTTTCTGTGGCAATTAATTCATATCTTCTTATCATGTCAATCCCAATATTTATTGCACCCTTATATGTTGGTTTTGTGTTCCAACCCATTCTGTGAAGTTCTTCAATTGACTTGGGTTCTGCACTGTCACAAAATATTTCATCCCTTCTGTCAAGTCCTATTTCTGCAAATTTTCTTCCAAGATCTTGGTTGGTCATCCCTGTCCTGTAAAGAAGTTCATTGACATACATTTTATTGTCCAGAACATATGTTTCCACTAATGCAGAACTGTCATTTGAAAATCCAAAATCCAACCCCCTTGACAATAGTTTTGCAGAA
>Ga0209634_1000492_pt1 | contig 30676 bp, 28 predicted proteins | sample LinPmetageLP40_FD_184043 | JGI IMG/M metagenome (GOLD analysis project Ga0209634, IMG submission 184043) | Marine viral communities from the Pacific Ocean - LP-40 (SPAdes) (version 2) | ecosystem: Environmental > Aquatic > Marine > Oceanic | place: Pacific Ocean | collected 2010-08-26 | reverse complement strand
TCGTGGCGGACGCCGCGAGGAAGAAGACGACGGCATCATCGAGAAGCTCGTCCACATCAACCGCGTCAGCAAGACGGTGAAGGGCGGTAAGCGCTTCGGTTTTGCTGCACTCGTGGTTGTCGGTGACGGCCAGGGCCGCGTTGGCTTCGGCAAGGGCAAGGCTCGCGAAGTGCCCGAAGCGATCAGCAAAGCGACTGCCGCTGCGCGCAAGAAGATGGTCCGTGTCCCGCTGAAGGAGGGCCGCACCCTCCATCACGACGGCAAGGGTCACTTCGGTGCCGGCAAGGTCACCGTCCGCACCGCGCCTCCGGGTACCGGCATCATCGCCGGTGGTCCGATGCGCGCCGTGTTCGAGAGCCTCGGCGTTGCCGACGTGGTGACCAAGTCGGTCGGCACCTCGAACCCCTACAACATGATCCGCGCCACTTTCGACGCGCTGACCACGCAGACTTCGCCGAAGTCGGTGGCCCAGCGTCGTGGCAAGAAGGTTGCCGACTTGCTCGGCCGCGGTGGTTCTTCCGAGGCCGAGGCTGAAGCCGACGCCGCGGCAGTCGTGGAGTAAGAACGATGGCCAAAGCGAAAACCGTCAAGATCAAGCAGATCGGTTCGCCGATCCGCCGCCCGGAAAGCCAGCGCCAGATCCTCATCGGTCTGGGTCTCAACAAGCTGCACAAGGTTGTTGAGCGTCAGGACACTCCCGAGGTGCGCGGCGCGATCGCCAAGATCCCGCATCTGGTGACCGTGGTCGACTAGACAACCGGGTCATACCGAATTGAAGGGCCGGGCAACGCGAGACGTTGTCCGGCCCTTTTTTATTGGTCCGCGGCTGCGCGGCAATGGCCGTAGACCACGACCTCGATGTCCCACCCCTCGAGCAGGGGTTCGGACGCCACCTTGCGGCAGTTCCGCTTGGCATAGGCGCGCACGAGCTTGCTGGTGGCGGTATTGGTAACCTTGGTGGTGCGGTCGACGATGGCGCCGGGGCGCTGCGCCAATAGCCGCTCGACCTCGCTGAGCGTGGCGATGTGGCTGACATCGCTCTCGGATGCCTGGTGCAAATGGTTGGGGAATGCGAGCGGCGTGGGAAACCGCGAACCGGTGAGCGTATAGAGCAGCGGCGGGCCGTCATAGATCAGCAGCGGGCCGTCGCCCTTACTCTGCTCGATGGCGGCGGCGAGCCTGGACATGGCGGTGCGGGCCTCGCGGGTTTCCGCAAAACCGAAGAACGGATGGAAAAGGACCGGCATCACCGCCGCAATGCCGAGCAGCACGGCCCCCGTTCTCGGCCAGGCGAGGCTCGCCGGGCCGAGCGCGCACAAGGGTACCAGCAGCGGCAAGGCGTAGTGCAGATAGAAGGCGGGGACCGAGAAAAACCCGATCAGCGCGGCCAGCAGCCATCCCGCGAAGAAGACGCGATAGATGCCCGAGATCCGGGTGAGGGCGACCATGCCGGCTGCGCCAAGCGGGAGCAACATCAGCGCGAGGATGAGCAGGCGCTGCATTCCGCCATTGTCTTCGACCGGTTTGCGCAGGTTCGAGAGGACCATCGCGGTCCAGTATTCATCCCAATAGCCGTTGACCGCATACCACGCAGCGAACAGCACGCTCGGCAACAGGCCCAGCGCGATCCAGCCCAGAATGCGCAGCATGGTTGTGCGGCTGACGCCGCCTGTCTTGATCTGCAGACCCGCTGCGAACAGGCCGAGGAACATCGCTTCGAAGACCGCGGTGGTCTTTATGGTGATCGCGATCCCGGCAAGCAGCATGGCCAGCGCCATCGCGCGCTGCGCGGGGCGGCTTTCGAAGCGGGGAATGCTGGCGAGGCTGAGCGCGGCGGCAGCGGCGATGAACAGATTGTAGAATACCGGGCTCTGGCCGCCGTGGCCGTGGAACAGGCAAATCGCGGTCAGATAGGTGCCGGCCCCGAGCAGCGCAGGTCCCCGCGAAGTCAGCCCCCGCGCCATGCCATAAATCGTCAGCGCGGTTGCCGCGGCGAAGATCGTGGCCGCGATCTGGTAGGTGACATACCAGTCCGAAATGGCTGCCAGCGCGCCGAACAGCAGGAAATGCCCGGGCGGTTTGCGGTCCCACACATCGACATAGGGGATCGCGCCATGCACCATTTCCACCCCGGCAGCGAAGTAGAAGGTCTCGTCGATATGAAGGTCGGGATGGCCGAAGGTGGCGATGCGCGTTACCAACGCGAAGACGAGGAGCAGTAAGCCGATCAGCGCTGCTTCCCGTCCGCCCATCGGCGGCGCGGACCTGTCAGCCCCCAGACCCCGGTTTTGCAGAACCATATCGCCCCATACCCTTGCCGATCGCCCTCGGCATCGCCACTATCAGGATCCGCCGAATTCGGGGTCGACAAGATCGGCCAAACAGACTATCGGCGCCCACTTCCCAACAGCGCGAACCCCGTGATGGGGCCTAGAAAGCGAAAGCGAGTGCACTATGAAACTTAATGATATCCGCGACAATGCCGGCGCACGCAAGAGCCGGATCCGTGTCGGCCGTGGCATCGGTTCGGGCAAGGGCAAGACTGCCGGCCGTGGCCAGAAGGGCCAGAAGGCCCGTTCGGGTGTAGCCATCAAGGGCTTCGAAGGCGGCCAGATGCCGCTCCACATGCGTCTGCCGAAGCGCGGCTTCAACAATCCGTTCGGCAAGGACTTTGCCGAAGTGAACATCGGCATGGTGCAGAAGTTCATCGACGCCAAGAAGCTCGACGGATCGAAGGTCCTCGACCACGAAACGCTGCGGGCCGCTGGCCTCGCGCGCGGTGGCAAGGACGGCGTCCGCCTCCTCGCCAAGGGCGAGCTCAAGGCCAAGGTCACCTTCAAGGTTGCCGGTGCCTCCAAGGGCGCCATCGAGGCAGTCGAGAAGGCCGGCGGCAAGGTCGACGTGATCCCGGCCGACAAGCCCGAGCACGAGAAGAAAGCTGCTCGCGCCGAAGCCAACAAGGCTGCCAAGGCAAAGTAAGCGGGATAATTCGGGGGGCGGGTTCGACAATCCGTCCCCCGCTCCCTATCTAGCCTTCCTGTGCCGGGAGGGACCGGCGCCAATTCAGGATTGAACAGATTCCCATGGCATCACGCGCCGACAATATCGCGAGCAATATGAGCCTCGCAAACTTCTCCAAGGCCACCGAGCTGAAGAACCGTATCTGGTTCACTATCGCGGCCCTGATCGTCTTCCGCTTTCTCAGCTTCGTTCCGCTTCCGGGCGTGAATCCGCTGATTCTGGGTGACCTCTACGATCAGACGCGGGGCGGGATCCTCGACCTGTTCAACACTTTCTCGGGCGGCAGCCTTGAGCGCATGAGTCTCATCGCGCTCGGCGTCATGCCCTATATTACCGCCTCGATCGTGGTGCAGCTGGCAGCCGCGCTGCATCCCAGCCTCGCCGCGCTCAAGAAGGAAGGCGGCGCGGGCCGCCAGAAGCTCAATCAGTATACGCGCTACGGCACCGTGTTCCTGTGCGCGATCCAGGGCTGGTTCCTCGCTTCGGGCCTCGAAAGCTTCGGCGCGCAGAGCGGGCTGCAGGCAGTGGTCGATCCCGGCATCATGTTCCGCGTGGGCGCGGTCATCAGCCTCGTCGGCGGGACCATGTTCCTGCTGTGGCTGGGCGAACAGATCACCAGCCGCGGTATCGGTAACGGGGTGTCGCTGATCATCATGGCGGGCATTGTCGCCCAGTTCCCGACCTTCGTCTCGAACCTCGGTTCGGGCTATTCGGAAGGCTCGATCGCCACCGGGATCATCGTCGGCCTGATCGCGATGGTCGTGATCCTGATCCTCGTGATCTGTTTCATGGAACGCGCGCAGCGCCGCCTGCTGATCCAGTATCCCAAGCGCGCGACGCAGCGCGGCATGATGCAGGCCGACCGCTCGCACCTGCCGCTCAAGCTGAACACGGCTGGTGTGATTCCGCCGATTTTCGCCAGTTCGCTGCTGTTGCTGCCGCTGACGATCACCCAGTTCGCCGGCAATTCGGTCGATACCGATAGCGCGGCGGGGGGTGTGCTCCAGTCGGTGCTGCAATATCTCCAGCACGGCCAGCCGCTCTATATGGCGCTGTATGCCCTCGGCATCATCTTCTTCTGTTTCTTCTACACCGCGATCGTCTTCAATCCCGAAGAGACCGCCGAGAACCTGAAGAAGAACGGCGGCTTCATCCCGGGTATCCGTCCGGGCAAGCGTACCGAGCAATATCTCGACTATGTGCTGACGCGCATCACCGTGATCGGGGCAATCTATCTGACGATCGTCTGCGTGCTGCCTGAATACATGATCGCACAGACCGGCGTTCCGCTGTTTCTCGGCGGGACCAGCCTGCTCATCGTGGTCAATGTGACGGTCGATACGATCAGCCAGGTCCAGTCGCATCTGCTGGCGCACCAGTATGGCGACCTCATCAAAAAAGCGAAGTTGAAGGGACGCCTGCGTTAAGGCACAGCACGGGCGAAGGGGACAATACGCGATGGACATTATCCTCCTGGGCCCTCCGGGCGCCGGTAAGGGAACGCAGGCTCAGCGACTGGTCGAGCATCATGGCATGCGCCAGCTCTCGACCGGGGACATGCTGCGTGACACGCGCAAGGCCGATACCGAACTGGGCCGTACGGTCGCCGACATCATGGATTCGGGCGGGCTCGTTTCGGACGAGATCGTTTCGGCCATGATCGATGCCAAGCTGACCGAGATGGGTCCCGAGATCGGCGCGATCTTCGATGGCTATCCGCGCACCGCTGCGCAGGCCGACCAGCTTGACGAAATCCTCGCGCGGCACGGCCGCAAGCTCGACCATGTGATCGAACTCGAAGTGAACGAGGATGCGCTGGTCGAGCGGATCACCGGGCGCTTCACCTGCGCCAATTGCGGTGCGGGCTACCACGACGTCTTCAAGCTGCCTGAGAAAGAGGGCGTGTGCGACAAATGCGGCTCGACCGAATTCAAGCGCCGTCCGGACGATAACGAAGACACCGTGCGTACCCGCATGCAGGAATATCGCGGCAAGACTGCGCCGATCCTGCCGGGCTACGAAGCACGCGGTATCGTCAGCAGGGTCGATGGCATGGCTTCGATCGAAGACGTGACCCACGCGATCGACGCGATCCTCGCGGACTGATCGACCCGCCGCTTCCAAACAGGCGCAACTTCGCTTAGGACGTCTCTCCGCACAGGGGAGAGGGTCCATGCGTCTTGTCACAACGGTTCTTGCCGCAGCCATGCTGACCGCGGCGATGCCGCTTTCAGCCACGGTTGCCGAGACCAGCGAACGCGGCTTCGTGACGCAGGACCAGGCCGATGTCGCGGCCAGCCCGCTGGATACATGGCTCGCGCTGATCAGGCCCGCCGCCTGGTGGAACGACGCGCATACCTGGTCCGCCGATGCCGCCAATATGACACTGACCCCGCAGGCGGGCGGCTGTTTTTGCGAGCGCGTGCCCGGCGAGGACCGCGAGGACGGTTTCTCGCTCGACGGCAGCGTCCAGCACATGACCGTCATCCAGGCCTATCCGCTCAGGAACCTGCGCATGCGCGGGGGGCTCGGCCCGTTGCAGGGCGAACCGGCCACCGGTGTGCTGACGATCACGCTCGAGGAAATCGCGGGCGGGACGCGGATCCGCTGGGAATATGCCGTCGGCGGCTCCATGCGCTACGAGGTTGCCTCGATTTCGCAGGCCGTCGATGGCGTGATGAGCCAGCAATTGCATGGCCTCAGGGACTATCTCGGGGCGCTCGAAGGGGCAGGCGGCGAAGCCGATGATCCGGCCGACGGGGAAGCGACTATCGAGGCGCAGATCGACGCCTTGCAAGACACGGAATAGCACAAGCCGACGAGCGCCCGGCGAACGGGCGCCGGGGTCGCAAACATCAACTCGCCCAACCGGGCACCAGGGGGGAATTGCGACATGGCATCCGTCTACGACAGGCACGTGGATCTTTCGACATTCATGGAGGGCGTGAAGAAGCGCAATCCGGGGCAGGACGAGTTCGTCCAGGCGGTCCAGGAAGTGGCGCAGGACGTCTTCCACTTCATCGAGGACAAGGAAGAATACCACGAGGCGCAGATCCTGCGCCGGATCGCCGAACCCGACCGGATCGTCAGCTTTCGCGTGTGCTGGGAGGACGACAATCACTGTATCCGCGTGCAGCGCGGGTGGCGGGTGCAGAACAACAATGCGATCGGCCCCTACAAGGGCGGGATCCGCTTTCACCCCAGCGTCAATGAAAGCGTGCTCAAGTTCCTCGCCTTCGAACAGACCTTCAAGAACTCGCTCACCGGCCTGCCGATGGGCGGCGGCAAGGGCGGGGCGAACTTCAACCCCAAGGGCAAGAGCGACAGCGAGGTAATGCGCTTCTGCCAGAGCTTCATGACCGAGCTCTACCGTCATATCGGCCCCGACACCGATGTGCCCGCAGGTGACATCGGCGTGGGCGGGCGCGAGATCGGGTATATGTTCGGCCAGTACAAGCGCATCACCAATCGCTGGGAAGGCGTGCTGACCGGCAAGGCGACCGAATATGGCGGCTCGCAAATGCGCCCCGAGGCGACCGGTTATGGCGCGGTCTATTTCCTGCAGAACATGCTGACGCACAAGGGTGACGCGGTCGAGGGCAAGAGCGCGGTGATCTCCGGCTCGGGCAATGTCGCGACCCATGCGGCGGAGAAGATCGTCCAGCTGGGCGGCAAGGTGCTCACCCTGTCCGACAGCGGCGGCTTCATCCACGATCCCGACGGGTTCGACCAGGACAAGATCGACTGGGTCAAGGATCTCAAGACCCGCCGCCGGGGACGCATTTCCGAATATGCCGACCACTTCACCTCCGCCTCGTTCCACGAAGGGCGGCGTCCGTGGGATGTGCCATGCGACCTGGCGCTGCCATGCGCGACGCAGAACGAACTGAACGAAGATGAGGCGCGCAGCCTGGTCGACAATGGCTGCAAGGCGGTGTCCGAAGGTGCCAACATGCCGACCACGCTCGACGGGGTGAAGGTCTTCCACGATGCCAAGATCATGTACGGCCCCGGCAAGGCGGCGAATGCCGGCGGGGTCGCGGTCTCGGGGCTGGAGATGAGCCAGAATTCCGAACGGATCGCATGGAACCACGAACGGTTGGGCCAGATGCTGACCGAGCTGATGGAGGGCATCCACGGCAAATGCGTCGAATATGGCGACCAGGGCGATGGCTATGTCGATTACGTCAAGGGCGCGAATATCGCCGGGTTCAAGAAGGTTGCCGATGCGATGCTCGCATTTGGAGTGATGTAGGGTTTTGACCTTCGCGGCGTCAGGCGCTACAAGGCCTGCAACACCTCGCGAGCCGCCCATCCGGCGGTCTCGTTGGTTTGCGTGTGCTGGGCGGTTGACGCCGCGGGCGAATCCCCCTAAGCGCGCTCTTCATTCGACATTGCGGTGAGTCCGGCGGCGACAGCCATATTGGGCGCCCGCCTGCCCATTTGTATCAGGCAGGTACCGCGAGCGTCGATGAATGGAGCGATGAGATAGGGTTAACCGGATGTCCGGTCCCTGTGGAGCATGGAGAAGTAAGTGGCTCGTATTGCCGGGGTAAATATCCCCACCAACAAGCGCGTGATCATCGCGCTCACCTATATTCACGGAATCGGCCGGACCAAGGCCGTCGAGATCGCCGACAAGCTCGGCATTGATCACGCGCGCCGCGTGCAGGACCTGTCCGACGAGGAAGTTCTGCGCGTTCGTGAAACGATCGATGAAGAGCACATGGTCGAAGGCGACCTTCGCCGTGACACGGCTATGAACATCAAGCGCCTTATGGACCTGCGTTCGTATCGCGGCCTGCGTCACCGTGTCGGCCTGCCCGTCCGCGGCCAGCGCACTCACACCAACGCCCGGACCCGCAAGGGCAAGGCCAAGCCGATCGCTGGCAAGAAGAAGTAAGCGGAGGGATTTCCCTACGCTTTTGCCTTCTTGATAGATTAGAGGAATACAGACCATGGCACGCGAACCCGGCCGCGTTAGGCGCCGCGACAAAAAGAACATTTCGAGCGGCGTTGCGCATATCAACGCCAGCTTCAACAACACGATGATCACCATCACCGATGCACAGGGCAATGCGATCAGCTGGTCCAGCGCCGGCATGATGGGCTTCAAGGGCAGCCGCAAGTCGACTCCCTATGCCGCGCAGGTCGCCGCCGACGACGCGGGCCGCAAGGCCGTGGAACACGGCGTGCGCACCCTCGAGGTCGAAGTGAAGGGTCCGGGCTCGGGTCGTGAGAGCGCACTGCGCGGTCTTGCGGCAGTGGGCTTCACCATCACCTCGATCCGTGACGTGACGCCGATCCCGCATAACGGGGTCCGTCCTTCCAAGCGTCGTCGCGTCTGATCCGTACCTGCCTGGCGGCTCGCTGACGCGGGCCGCCGACACCCTCTCACGGACCGGACGCTCTCGCAAAGAGCGCCGGTCCTGCCCGCATCCGAACCAGGGGATTTTCATGTCCGTCAACATCAAGAACTGGCAGGAACTCAAGAAACCCAATGTCCTTGATATCAAGGAATCCGGCGACAAGGCGCGCAAGGCGACCTTCGTGGCCGAACCGCTCGAGCGCGGCTTCGGCCTGACGCTCGGCAATGCATTGCGTCGCGTGCTGCTCAGCTCGCTCCAGGGTGCCGCGATCACCTCGATCAAGATCGAGAACGTGCTCCACGAATTCAGCTCGCTTGCCGGCGTGCGCGAAGACGTTACCGACATCGTCCTCAACGTGAAACAGATCGCGCTGAAGATGGAAGGCGAGGGCATGAAGCGCCTGCAGCTTTCCGCTACCGGCCCCGGTGAAGTGAAAGCCGGCGACATCGCCGTATCGGGCGACATCGAAGTGATGAACAAGGATCTGGTGATCTGCCATCTCGACGAAGGCGCGACGCTCAACATGGAGCTCACTGCCGACATCGGTAAGGGCTATCGTCCGGCCGTCATGAACCGCCCCGTCGATGCGCCGATCGGCCTGATCCCGGTCGACTCGCTGTTCTCGCCGGTCCGCCAGGTCAGCTACAAGGTCGAGAACGCCCGCGTTGGCCAGGAGCTCGACTACGACAAGCTTTCGCTGTCCATCGATACCGACGGCACTGTCACTCCCGAAGACGCCGTGGCCTATGCCGCACGCATCCTTCAGGACCAGCTGACGCTGTTCGTCCACTTCGAAGACGGTATCCCGCAGCCCAGCTCGGCCATGATCGGCCAGGCTGCAGAGCCGCAGGAAAGCGACACCAACCAGCTCAACCGCTACCTTCTCAAGAAGGTCGACGAGCTGGAACTGTCGGTCCGTTCGGCCAATTGCCTCAAGAACGACAACATCATCTACATCGGCGACCTGGTCCAGAAGACCGAGGCCGAGATGCTCCGTACGCCGAACTTCGGCCGCAAGTCGCTCAACGAGATCAAGGAAGTGCTCTCGTCGATGGGTCTGCGCCTCGGCATGGACATCCCCGGCTGGCCGCCGGAAAACATCGAGGAAATGGCCAAGAAGCTCGAACAAGAGCTGCTGGGTTAATATGAAGGTGCGGGGTCGGACATCCGTCCGACCCTTGCGGCACCAGCCCACTCCCCCACCCGGCCACCCATTCAGGATGCTGCCGTGGGTGGCCGGGTGGGGGAGTGGGCCGGCACCGCCCCGACCGCAAGGTCGGAAACAAACGGGAGGGTCGGCCCTATCCGACCAGCTACGGGCTACCTCGCACGGGCCCCTATCGAACGAAGGATGATTTGAAATGCGTCATAAAATTTCCGGCCGTAAGCTGCAGCGCAAGACCGGCCACCGTAATGCGATGCTCCGCAACATGGCCGCCGCGCTGATCAAGCACGAGCAGATCATGACCACTTTGCCCAAGGCGAAGGAAATGCGGCCTTACATCGAAAAGCTGATCACGCTGGCCAAGCGTGGCGGCCTGTCGAACCGTCGCCTCGCCATGAGCCGCCTGCAGGACGAAACCCAGCTCAAGAAGCTGTTCGACGTTCTGGCCGAGCGTTACGACGACCGTGAAGGTGGCTACAGCCGCGTGATCAAGGCCGGTTACCGCGGCAGCGACGCCGCCCAGATGGCCATCATCGAACTCGTCGACCGCGACGTGGACGCCAAGGGCCAGGATTCGGGCCCGGTCATGAACGAAGACATGGACCTCGAAGAGGCGTAAGCCGCATTCGAAACCAGACAAGCGGGGCCGGACAGGAAACTGTCCGGCCCTTTTGTTTTGCCTGCGCGAAAAGCCGTGCCACAAGGCGCGCATGATCAGACATGTCCTCGCAGCCGCCGCGCTGCTCGCCGCCACGCCCGCCGTTGCCCAATCGACTACGCAGGACGCGCTCGAGGCGCGCTATGACCGCGCGCTCGCTGCGGGCTACAAGGCGCTGTTCCTGTGCAGCGCCATCGCCAATGCGGAACGGATTGGAGCAACGAGAACGCCGGAAAGTGTCATGCGGTGGGAGTTGAGTGGCATCCAGGCACCGCTTGATGAGATCGTTGGGGAATTGCCTTACGTCATCGAGCGTTCGCCTGATGGCCCTGTTTCCTACGTTTCCGTTCCCTTCGGCGGCACCAGTTCCGTGCGCTATGCTGTGCACGACCCGGAGAAGGGATGTTCGCTTCGTCCGATATCCTACCCCGCTGCGGCCACAGTAGCAGAAGCAGTTGCTGACCCGGCGAGATCAGGTGGTGCTAACGACGCTGGCCAGAAGTCTTTTGAGCTAGTCATCGATTCCCAAGGGAAATCGCCGATCGCGCATGTCTCGCCTTTGGATGCTGTCTTCGCGGACGCATTTGCAGACAGCTATGGACCAGGAACCCGCACGACGGTTGTCTTAGTCAAGCGCGGCGGTGAGACGTGGGAGCGGTATCCGGCAAAGTGGGAAGACGTACCCCAGCGAACGTGGTCGGTCGCAAAGAGCTTTGCTGCTACCTTGGTAGGCGCTGCCGTACAGCGCGGCGACGCTAATGTTGCGTCATCGGCAGGTCTCGGTGGGGCTTCCCCGGACCCGCGCAACGAGATCACCATCGACCACCTGCTCCGCATGGCTTCGGGGCGCTATTCGGACACCCCGGGAAACCGCACCGATCCGCTCTATTTCGGAGGTTCGACCGTCGAAGAAACGGCACTGCACTGGCCGCTCGTCCATGTGCCGGGGACGGTTTACCGCTATGCCAACAACGATACGCTGGCCGCGGTGAAGGCGATCGAGATGACATTCGCCGATCATCCGCCAGCCCGGTTCTTCGCCAAGCTCGGCATGCACGACACCGTCGCCGAAACCGACTGGCGCGGCGACTATATCCTCTCGAGCCAAGTGTGGTCGACCGCGCGCGATCTGGCGAAACTGGGCCAGCTCTATCTCGACGACGGCATGCTCGCCGATGGCACACGCATTCTGCCCGAAGGCTGGGTCGACTATGTCTCCGCGCCCACCGGTCCGCAGCCCGACAGTCCTTTCGGCTATGGCGCGGGGTTCTGGCTGCTCAACCAGTCCGACGGCGTCCCGGCCGACACATTCGCCGCAATGGGGAATCGCGGGCAGTTCATCGTAATCGTGCCAAGCATGAACGTCGTGATCGTACGCCGGGGTGAAGATCCAACCGGATCACGCTTCGATATCGCTGCGTTCACCCGTGATGTGCTTGAAACGCTTGAGGATTAGGCGTTCATAAAAAGAGCTATATACCTGAACAATCCCTGTCGCCAGAGTTCAGCGTCACCTCACGCAAGTCCCTCTAGAACCCTTCTCATAGCCGAGGCAATCCCGCCGCGGCACCGACGAGGAGGACCTCGAGATGCAACAATTGACCAAAACGTTTGCGAAGGGTGGGATCGCAACGGCTGCCGTCGGCGCGCTGGCGCTGGCCGGAGCCACGCCCGCCCAGGCCCGCGGTGATGATGACGGGATTTCGGTCGGCGAAGTGATCGCCGGCGCAGTGATCATCGGCGGCATCGCCGCTATCGCCAGCGCGGCCAGCAAGGACCGCGACCACTACCGCGACGGCCGCTATTACCGCGATGGCCAACGCTACAACAACGGCAATGACTACCGCCGCACCGCCTATGCCACGCGCGGCAACCCGCGTTCGGCAGTCGAGCGCTGCGTCAGCGCCGCCCAGACCGATGCGCGCCGCTATGGCTATCGCATCGCCCAGGTAACCGACATCCGCGACGTCGACGACACCCGCTATGGCTGGAAGGTCAAGGGCACGATGGTTGTCGACGGGCAGCGCGGTTACAACTCGCGCTATGACCGCCGCGATCGCCGGTACAGCGACCGCGACAGCGGCAGCTTCACCTGCTCGATTGAGCGCGGCCGCGTTACCTATCTCGACTTCAGCGGTATCCGCGGACTACGCTGATACTCGCTTTACGGACCACCCAGGGCGGTTCAGGCTTCATTTAGCCTGGGCCGCCTAGTCCTGTCCGATCGATAATCGCGCGCCGGGTGGGGGCGTGACCACTGGGGTACCAGGCCATGCCGTCCATCAAATCGCTTTCCGCCGCGCCCGCGCTGCTTGCCGCGCCCGCGCTGCTTGCCGCGCTCTCGCTGACCGCCATGCCGGTGCAGGCCGCCGACTTGCCCACGCCCGCAGCGCCCGTGGCGGCGCATTCCGCCCCCGCGTGGATGCCGGGCGATGACGACGCAGCGGGACACCGGCGGTATCGCCACCGCCGCGATCGCGGCGTCGATGCGGGCGATGTGCTGGCGGGTATCCTGATCATCGGCGGAATTGCCGCCATCGCTAATGCGGCGAAGGGCTCGAGCGAACGCTATCCGCAACGCGACAGCCGTTATCCCGAACCGCGCCGCGGCGGGGTCAGCTATGATGACGGGCGCGGGATCGACCGGGCGGTCGACATGTGTGTCGAAGAGATCGAACGCAATGCCCGCGTTGAAACCGTCGATGCGGTCAATCGCGATGCGCGCGGCTGGACCGTCAGCGGCGCGCTTTACGACGGGCAGGGGTTCAACTGCGCGATCGGCGCCGACGGCCGTATCGAATCGATCGGCTATGGAACCGGCGGCTCCAGCTACGACAGCTACGGCAGCTATGACGACGCAGCGCGCCTTGAAGGTGAGGATCGCCAGTATGACGATGCCTATTACGCCGCCATGCGCGCGCGTAGCGATTCTGCGCAGCCCGCCTATCCGGGTGGTCCCCTGCCGGGGGATGAGGATGCGGTCGATGCCGATCTCGAATACGGCACCGGCTACCGGGGCGCTGAGCGCTAGTCGCGCTGATAGGCGGGGAGTGCCAGGTTCCACCTGATCGCGGCCAGTCGCAGGCCATAACCCGCGGCGGTTGCGCCCACCCAGACCCATTCACGCATGATGCCCGCGACATCGCCGAGCACCGTCACGCTGGCCGATAAGGCTGCGGCGGTGACATAGAGTTCGGGCCGCATCAGGATCGATGGACGTCCGGCGACCACGTCGCGGATGATACCCCCCACGCAGCCGGTGATGACCCCCATCAGCGCGGCGGGGACCGGCGGCACACCATATTGGAGCGCCTTGGCCGAACCGAGCACGGCATAGGCCGCCAGTCCCAGGCCATCGGCAATCGACAGGAAGCGGCCCGCCCACCAGCGTGTGGGGATGAACCACGCGAACAGCGCCACCGCGAGGCACACGCCCGCGACCCCGCCATCGTGGATCCAGAAAACCGGCGCACCGATCAGCAAGTCGCGCACCGTGCCCCCGCCGACACCGGTGACCAGCGCGAAGAAGGCCAGCGTGACGAAGGTCTGCCGCTCCTTGGCGGCGACCAGCGCCCCGGTCAGCGCAAAGATCGCCACCCCGGCAAGGTCGAGCCAGTCGAGCAGCGGTGTCAGGACTTCCGTATTCATTTGGCGCCCACCCGCACACTACGCCGGCGGAACATCAGGATGCAGCCGAACAGCGCGCCGATTACCGACAGCAGGGCGAAGAAGATCAGGATCGGGTGATGCGTGTCCTCGCGCGTCTGCAAATCCATGATGTGCAGGCCCCAGACGAAATCGAAGGTTCGCCACCAGCGTGTGCGCACCGCCTCGATCTGGCCGGTTTCGGTACCGACATAGACATGGGTGCCGTCCGCCAGCGCCACCTGCCAGACCGGCAGTGGGCGGCGGAAATCGAAGGGGACGTCCTCGGCTGCAAAGCGCGCGGTCCCGGTGACCTTGTCGCCCCCCTCGATACCTTCGGCCACGATCAGCCGCGCCTCGACCTCGGACAGCGGGCCCATCGCGCTGCCATCGGGGCGGTATCGCGCGGTCGTCCCGTCCATATAGGCGATGCGCGTAATCGTCTCGCCGCGTTCGACCTGCGTGGTGACCGCGCGCACCGGCCGGGTGCTTTCGGCGGGCAGCGAGACCGCGATCTCGGTATCTGCGGGCAGTGCACGCTCGGGCACGTCCTTGCGCAGATGGTTGCCGCGCACTTCCTCGATCGGCTTGGCCACCATGACCAGCCCGGTCACGGTCCACATCAGCACCGGCAGACCGACCAGCCAGCCCAGCCAGATGTGCCACCGTGAAATGCGCTGCATGATGCGCGGACGTTGCATTGCGTCGAGGCTCCCTAGCCGTGGAGGATCGTGCCGATCGCTTCTGCCGCGGCAATGCAATCGAGATCCGCCCACCTGCGCGAGATGACCTGCATTCCGCAAGGCAAGCCGCCCGTTTCGCCCACAGGCAAGACGGTGGAGGGGAGGTTGGGATAGGTCGCCAGCCCAGCCCAGCACAGCGCGGTCGCCCCGGGCTGGTCGGAGCCATTGATGGTCGCCATGCCATCGAAGAGGCGATCCTCGCGGTGGGAGAAGGCCAGCAGCGGTGCAGGCGGGGCAAGGACGAAGTCGTAGCTGTCGAACAGCGCGGCCCAGGCGATCTCGCTGCGCGCCTGCGCATCGCGCATGTCGAACCAGTTGGTCGCGCTGGCGCGTTGCCCGTCGGGGCCGGGCATGCCGCGCGCGAGTGTCACGTTGAGCATGCGCATGTAATCGGCCTGCTGCGCGGCGAGGTCGGGGACGAGGTCGCTTGCGCGATCGACGCTGATACCCGCGCGCTCGAGCTCGGCCGCCGCCGCTTCGAGCGGTCCGCGCACTGCATCGTCGGTCGGGCAGGAGGGGTGATCGAGCAGCAGCAGGAAACGGCTGTCCTTGAACGGTTTGGTGCGCGCGCGCAGCGGAACCGTCTGTGTCAGTTCGACCAGCAGCCGCAGGTCGGCGGCATTGCGCGCCAGGGGCCCTACGACAGACAGCGCGCCGTCATGCGCCTCCTGCCCCGCTGCCACCGGGTGGACATGGCCGCGCTTCGAGATCAGCCCCCAGCTACTCTTGTGCCCCCAGACGCCGCAGAAATGCGCGGGGACGCGGATTGACCCGCCGATATCGCTGCCGAAGTCGCAGGGCACCATCCCGCTCGCGACCGCCGCTGCCGAACCGCCCGAGGACCCGCCGGGAGACAGCGCGTGATCGTGCGGATTGTTAGTCCGGCCATAGACCGGATTGTTCGATTGCCAGTCGGCGAGGTCGGGCGGGACATTGGTCTTGCCGAGGATGATCGCGCCGGCAGCTTTGAGCTGGCGGACCACCCAGGCGTCACGCACGGCGATCGTGTCGGCATATTCGCCGTGACCCCAGCAAGTCGGCAGGCCGCTGACATCGAAGCTTTCCTTGATCGTCATCGGCACGCCGAACAGCGGCTGGTCCTGGGGCAGCCGCCCGGCGGTCATGGCCTTCGCCTGTTCCTGCGCGCGGTCGAAGTCGGTCACCACCACCGCGTTGATATGCGCGTCGAGATGTTCGATCCGCGCAATCGCCGCTTCGACCGCCTCGAGCGGCGACATCTCGCCATGGCGGATCGCGCCCGCGATCTCGATCGCCCCGGGTTTCGTGGTCAGTGTCGGATAGGCCATGCTCGTTCCTCCCTGCGCCAATGTCGGATAAGCGAACCGCGCGGTCAATCGCGCTCTTGCGCAGGACACATCAGCGCCGCATGGCGTTTTCCAGCGATAGACCGAACAATTTCAGAGGATATCCCATGCGTCGCGCCATCCTGCCCCTGTTGCTCGCCAGTGCTGCCTGCACGCCTGCCGTCACCGACACGCGGATTGAACCGAACGCGGTGCCGCCTGCCGCCGCGGCCCCCGATGGCTACGATCTCAAGGAACAATACGCCAAGCTGACGGTGATCGAGATGGCGCCCGACACCTCCTTCCTCACCGGGGAAGAGCGCGAGGTGGTCAACCTGCTGATCGAAGCGAGCGGCTATATGGACGAGATCTACCTGCGCCAGCGGGGCGCGGATCTGCCGCAGCTACGCGAGACGATCGCGCGTAGCCGCCGCGCCGACCGCGACATGCTGGTGGCGATGTTCGACCGCAATTTCGGTCCATGGGACGAGGTCGCCGAGCTGCACCCCTTCTGGGGGACGCAGGCGATGCCGGAAGGGGCAGGCTTTTATCCGCAGGACCTGACGCGCGCGGAATTCGACGCCTATCTCGCGGCCAATCCCGACCAGCGCGAGGCACTGACCAGCCCCTATACGGTGGTCAAGCGCAGCGGCGAGGGCTTCATCGCCGTCCCCTATTCGCAGGAATATCGCGAATGGCTGGTGCCCGCCGCACGCCTGCTCGAACGGGCGGCACAGCGGACGTCCAACCCCAGCCTGAAGAAATTTCTCTCGCTGCGCGCGGCCAGCTTCCTGACCGACGACTATTTTGCCAGCGAGATGGCGTGGATGGACCTGCAGGATACGCCGATCGAGGTCGCGATCGGTCCCTACGAGGTCTATACCGACCGGCTGTACGGCACCAAGACCGCCTTCGAAAGCTTCGTGACGCTGCGCAATCCCGAAGAAAGCGCCGCGCTGGCGAAGTACAAGAACTACCTGCGGACGATGGAAGAGAACCTGCCCATCCCCGACGCGGACAAGAATTTCCAGCGCGGGTTCGAAAGCCCGATTGCAGTGGCCGATCAGGTCCATGGCGGCGGCGACAATGTCCCGGGTACGCAGACCATCGCCTTCAACCTGCCCAATGACGAGCGCGTGCGCGAAGCGAAGGGGGCCAAGAAGGTGATCCTGGCCAATGTGCTCGGCGCCAAATACGACCGTATCCTCGCCCCGATGGCCGATGTCGTGCTCAAGGATGACCAGGCAGCGCTGGTGGCGAAGAAATACATGGAAGCCAACACGCTGTTCCACGAGCTGTCGCACAGCCTCGGGCCGGGCACGATCACCGTCGATGGCCGGCAGACCACGGTGAACGAGGAACTGCGCGACCAGTATTCGGCGCTCGAAGAATCGAAGGCCGATGTGATGGGCATCTGGAACATCCTGCTGATGATGGAGAAGGGCGAAATCCCCGCCGCGGAAAAGCCCGAACTGTTCTCGACCTATTTCACCGGCCTGTTCCGCTCGATGCGGTTCGGCACCGAAAGCGCGCATGGCCGCGGCGCCAAGCTGCAATATGGCTATCTCCAGCAGAAGGGCGCATTCGCCTGGGACGCCGCGGCGCAGCGGTACACGGTGGATTCTGCAGCGATGGAAGCGGGTATCCGCGATCTGCTGAGCGCGCAGCTGATGCTGCAGGCGCGCGGCGATTATGCGGGGACCAAGGCGTTCTTCGATCGCCATGCGGTGCTCGACGATGCCGCCAATTCGCGGTTCGCGGCGATGGCCGATATCCCGGTCGATATTGCGCCGGTCTATCCCGACGGGGTCTGAGGGGCCTGACGCGCGAGCGCCAGTGCCAGCCCGTATCCGAGGATCGGCGCGGCGCCGTAGCCGATCAGCACGCTTGGATAGTTGGACACCAGCGCCGCGAGCGAAAAGCCGAACAGCGAGCCTGCCAGCGCATGGCGCACGGGTTTCTCTGCAGGAAGAGCGTGGGCGATCAGCAGGAAGCTGGCGAGCAATGCGGCGGCGAGACCGAGCGCGGCAAATGGCTGGTGCAGCGCCAGGTCGACCAGCACGCGCTCGACGAAGGGCTGGGCGGGTAATTCGCCGCGCAGCCCCGCGCTGATACTGGCGAGAAAGGCGATCCCCGCGACCGGCACCATCCGCCAGTCACCATTTGCATTGTAGAGCCCGATGGCGGCCATCATCACCGCGAGGCCGGGCGCCGCGTCGGGCTGCAGGCTGGCCGCGAGCAGCGCTGCCAGCAGGATCGGCGGGGCGTAATCCGCGTCCCGCGCCGCCAGCACCACCAGTGCCGGAACGACCAGCGCACCGGCATGCAGCGTGACCGGCCCCAGCGGCAGCCAGCGCGCTATGCCGTTGAGGTGGGGGCCGCTGAGGAGCGGGATGAACAGCAGCGCCAGCAGCAGCACCGCCAGCACACGTTGGCGGCTGCCGGTCAGACGTATCCGCACAAGGGCTGCAACCGGTAATGCCAGCAGCAGGGCCAGCACATTGCCGACCGGATAGGCCAGCGGAGCGCCGCCAAAGCCAAGAAAGATCAGACCCGCCAGAACGGGCGTGCCGAGCGCGAGGACGATTGCCGCGCGCCCGGCCATTCAGCGGCCCTCGCTTGTCGCAGGAAGGGCCGCTGTCTTCGCCATCCGGTCAGATGTGGATCGGCTTGCCCTGGACCGCCATCGCCGCTTCCTTGATCGCTTCGGAATGCGTCGGGTGCGCGTGGCAGGTGTAGGCGATATCTTCGGATGTAGCGCCGAATTCCATCGCCTGCGTCGCCTGCGAGATCATCGTCCCGGCAACGCTGGCGATCGCCCAGACGCCGAGCACGCGGTCGCTTTCGGCGTCGGCGATGATCTTCACGAAACCGTCGGGTTCGTGATTGGTCTTGGCGCGGCTGTTGGCCATCATCGGGAACTTGCCGACTTTGACCTTCGACTTGTCGCCGCCCATCTTCTCGATGGCTTCTTCCTGCGTCAGGCCGACACCGGCAAACTCGGGCCAGGTGTAGACCACACCGGGGATGAGATCGTGGTTCACGATGCCCGTCTGCCCGGCGACATTCTCGGCGCAGGCAATGCCTTCATCCTCGGCCTTGTGCGCCAGCATCGGGCCAGGGACTACATCGCCGATTGCCCAGACGCCGTCGACCTTGGTGCGGAAATCGTGATCGATCTCGATCTGGCCGCGCTGGTTGGTTTCCAGTCCGATCGCGTCGAGGCCAAGACCCTCGGTATTGGGGCGGCGCCCGATCGAGACCAGCACGCAATCGGCGTCGAGCGTTTCCGCTTCGCCGCCCGCGGCGGGTTCGAGCGTCAGCGTGGCTTTCTTGCCCTTCACCGTGCAGCCGGTGACCTTGGTCGACAGGCGCAGTTCCATGCCCTGTTTCTTGAAGATCTTGGCGGCTTCCTTGCGGACATCGTCGTCCATGCCGGGGAGCAGCTTGTCGAGATATTCGACCACGATTACCTCGGCGCCGAGACGACGCCAGACCGAACCGAGTTCGAGCCCGATCACGCCGCCGCCGATGACGACCATTTTCTCGGGCACCGATTTGAGTTCGAGCGCACCGGTCGAATCGACCACGATCTGTTTGTCGTTATCGACCTCGACGCCCGGCAGCGGAGTGACCGAAGAGCCGGTAGCGATGATCACGTCTTTCGCGGTGAAGGTTTCCTCGCCGACCTTGACCGTATGCGCGTCCTGGAAGGTGGCATGGCCCTTCTTCCAGTCGATCTTGTTCTTCTTGAACAGGAATTCGATCCCGCCGGTCAGGCTCTTCACGGCATCGCGGCGCTGCGCGTGCATCTGCTCGAGATTGAGCTTCGGAGTGACGTCGACACCGAGCGCGGCCATCGAACCATTGCTCGCCGCGTCGAAATATTCGGATGCGTGCAGCATCGCCTTCGACGGGATGCAGCCCACGTTGAGGCAGGTCCCGCCCAGCGTATCGCGGCTGTCGGCGCAAGCGGTCTTGAGGCCGAGCTGGGCCGCGCGGATTGCCGCGACATAGCCCCCGGGGCCCGCACCGATGACAAAGAGATCGTAGTCATATTCAGCCATTATTTCTTCCTCAAAGGTCGATCAGCATCCGGGTGGGATCTTCGATCGCTTCCTTGATGATCTTGAGTGCAGTGACCGCCTCGCGGCCATCGATCAGGCGGTGGTCGTAGGACAGCGCGATATACATCATCGGGCGGATGACGATCTCGCCATCGACCACTACCGCGCGGTCCTCGATCCGGTGCAGGCCGAGCACGGCGCTCTGCGGCGGGTTGATGATCGGGGTCGACATCAGGCTGCCGAACACGCCGCCGTTGGAGATGGTGAAGGTGCCGCCCTTCATGTCGTCCATCGTCAGCGTGCCGTCCTTGGCGCGCTTGCCGAAGTCGGCGATGTCCTTCTCGATCCGCGCGAAACCCTTGTCCTGCGCATCGCGGATGACCGGGACGACGAGGCCGTTGGGTGCGCTGACCGCGACCGAGATGTCGACATAGTCGTGATAGACGATCTCGTCGCCTTCGATGTAAGCGTTGACCGAGGGGACGTCCTTCAGCGCCAGGCAGGCGGCCTTGGCGAAGAAGCCCATGAAGCCGAGCCGGATGTCGTGCTTCTTGGCGAACATGTCCTTGTACTTGCCGCGCGCTTCCATCACCGCCGACATGTCGACATCGTTGAAGGTGGTCAGCAGCGCGGCGTTTTCCTGCGCGCCCTTGAGCCGCTTGGCGATCGTCTGGCGCATCCGCGTCATCTTGACGCGTTCCTCGCGGCGCTCGCCGCCGGTGGCGGCGGGCGGTGCCGAGGATGCAGCCGGAGCCGCGCCGCCATCGCGCTTGGCATTCGCCGCAGCGATCACGTCTTCCTTGGTCAGGCGGCCGTCCTTGCCGGTGCCCTTGATGGTCGAGGGATCGACGCCGTGTTCGAGTACTGCGCGGCGCACCGCGGGCGACAGCGTCTGTGCGGCGTCCGACGAGGCGGCGGGGGCGGGGGCGGGCGTTTCGGCGCGCTCCTGCTTGCCTTCGGCGCGTTCTTCCTGCGCCCGGCCGGCTTCGGCACCCTTGGCGGCAGGCGCAGCGCCTTCCTCGATCACCGCGATGACCGCATCGATCTCGACCGTGTCGCCGACCGCGACCTTGAATTCCTTGATCACGCCGGCGACGGGCGAGGGGGCCTCGACCGCGACCTTGTCGGTTTCGAGGCTGACGATCGGTTCGTCGACCGCGACCGCGTCGCCGACCTTCTTGAGCAGTTCGCCGACGGTCGCTTCGTTGACCGATTCACCCAGTGTGGGAACTTTGACTTCGGTGGCCATAATCTCGCTTTCCCGAGTTACTTGCAGTCACTGCGGACGTTCGGCGCGCTGCCGTTGAGTCCGAGTGCGATGTTGACGAGGGCTTCTTGCTGCACCTGGTGGCGGCTGGCATAACCCGTGGCGGGCGAGGCAGCGACTTCGCGGCCGGCATAACACGGACGCATGCCCGTCTTGCCTGCGGCCTCGGCGGCTTCCTCGATCAGGCGATCGACAAAGAACCACGCGCCGTTGTTCTTCGGCTCTTCCTGGCACCAGACGATCTGCTCGAGATTGGTCATGCGTTCGAGACGCACGGCCAGCGGTTCGCCGGGGAAGGGGTAGAGTTGCTCGATCCGGACGATCGAGACGTCTTCAAGCTCGGCCTCGTCGCGGCGCTGCATCAGGTCGTAGGCGACCTTGCCGCTGCACAGCACGAGCCGTTTGACCTTCTCGTCGGCAATATCCTTCATGTCGGACTTGATCCGCATGAAGTGCTGATCGCCCATGAATTCCGCCGCATCCGACTTCGCCAGCGGATGGCGCAGCAGGCTCTTGGGCGTCATGATGACCAGCGGCTTGCGGAAGCTGCGCAGCATCTGGCGGCGCAGGACGTGGAAGTAATTGGCCGGCGTGGTGATGTTGCAGACCTGGATATTGTCGTTCGCGCACAGCTGCAGGAACCGTTCGAGCCGGGCCGAGCTATGCTCGGGGCCCTGGCCTTCGTAGCCGTGCGGCAGCAGCAGGACGAGGCCATTGGCGCGCAGCCATTTAACCTCGCCCGCAGCGATGAACTGGTCGATCACGATCTGCGCGCCATTGCCGAAATCGCCGAACTGCGCTTCCCACATCACCAGGCTCTTGGGATCGGCCATGGCGAAGCCGTATTCGAAGCCGAGCACGCCATATTCGGACAGCGGGCTGTCATAGACCTCGAACTTGCCATGCGGCAGCGTGGTCAGCGGGATGTATTTGCGCTCGTCCTTCTGGTCGACCCAGACCGCGTGGCGCTGGCTGAACGTGCCGCGCCCCGAATCCTGGCCCGACAGTCGCACGCCGAAGCCTTCGGTGACGAGGCTGCCGAAAGCGAGCGCTTCGGCGGTGGCCCAGTCGAATCCTTCGCCGCTGGAGAACATTTCCTCCTTGGCCTTGAGCACGCGGCCGAGCGTCTTGTGGATGGTCAGGTCGTCGGGCACCGAGGTGAGCGTGCGGCCGAGGCTGTCGAACAGCTTCTTTTCCAGCGCGGTTTCGACATTGCGCCGGGCGGTCTCGGGGTCGGCGGGCTTGTTCATGCCCGACCACCGGCCACCGAACCAGTCGGCCTGGTCGGGCTTGTAATCCTTGGCCGCTTCGAACTCCTGTTCGAGGTGGTCGATAAACTCGGCGCTCAGCCCGTCGGCAAAGCCCTTCTCGATCACGCCTTCTTCCTCGAGGCGCGCGGAGTAGATCTCGCTGACCTTGGGATGCTGGCGGATCTCGTCATACATCAGCGGCTGGGTGAACTTGGGTTCGTCGCCCTCGTTATGGCCGAAGCGGCGATAGCACCACATGTCGATCACGATGTCGCGGCCGAAGGTCTGGCGATATTCGACCGCCAGTTTGCAGGCGAAGGTCACCGCTTCGGGATCGTCGCCGTTCACATGCAGGATCGGCGCCTGCACGCCCTTCGCCACATCGCTGGGGTAGGGCGAGGAGCGCGCGAATTGCGGGCTGGTGGTGAAGCCGATCTGGTTGTTGATGACGAAGTGCAGGCAGCCGCCGGTGTTGTAACCGCGCACGCCCGAGAAACCGAGGCATTCCCACACGATACCCTGGCCGGCAAAGGCCGCGTCGCCGTGGAGGAGGACGGGCAGGACCTGTTCGTGCTGCTTGAGATCGTCGCGGATCGCCTGCTGCGCGCGGCTCTTGCCGAGCACGACCGGGTTCACCGCCTCGAGGTGGCTGGGGTTGGGCACCAGCGACATGTGCACGTTGATACCGTCGAATTCGCGGTCGGTGCTGGTGCCGAGGTGGTATTTCACATCGCCCGAACCGCCGACATCGTCGGGATTGGCGCTGCCGCCCGAGAATTCGTGGAAGATGACCTTGTACGGCTTGCCCATGACATTGGCGAGCACGTTGAGCCGGCCGCGGTGGGCCATGCCGTAGATGATCTCGCGCGTGCCCAGCTGGCCGCCATATTTGATCACCGCTTCGAGCGCGGGGATCATCGATTCGCCGCCATCGAGGCCGAAGCGCTTGGTGCCGACGTATTTCTTGCCGAGGAATTTCTCGTACTGCTCGCCGCGGATCACGGCGGCGAGGATCGCCTTTTTGCCTTCGGGGGTGAACTGGATCGTGTCTTCGGGCGTCTCGAACTTGTCCTGCAGGAACCGGCGTTCCTCGGTGTCCGAGATATGCATGTATTCGAGACCGACATTGCCGCAATAGGTCGCGCGCAGCACGTCGAAGAGCTCGCCGATGCTGACCCATTCGAAGCCGAACACGCCGCCGACATAGACCTCGCGGTCTTCCTGGCCGCCAAAGCCATGCCATTCGAGCGTCAGATCCTCGGGCACTTCGCGGTGCGATAGGCCGAGCGGATCGAGATTGGCCGCCAGATGGCCGCGCACACGATAGAGGCGGACGAGCAGCATGGCGCGGATCGAATCGTCCGCCGCCTGCTCGATCGCCTTGGGATCGAGCGCCTTGCCCGCCTTTTCCGCCGCCTTGGCCACCGCCATCCGCATCTGCGTGGGGTCGAGCGCGGCGGTCAGATCCGCCTCGCTGTCGACCACTTCGGCAAGCCAGCGGGGGTTGCCCCAGCTCGGGCCCTGCTGTGGGCCTTCCTGGTCGCCCAGCTCGGGGAGGAAATCGTGGCTTTCGTTGCCCATCCGGGTCACCTTCTCGTGCCGACCTTCTGTCGGCTCTCTATGGCAATGCCTCAGCCGCGCGGACGGTCCCGAAACAGGGGGCCGTCCGCGCTGGCCGTCAGGCGAGTTCCTTCAGCAGCGCGTCGAGCGTGGTGCCGAGTTCGCTGGGCGAGGGGGAGACGCGGATGCCCGCGGCTTCCATCGCGGCGATCTTGTCGTCGGCGCCGCCCTGGCCACCCGAAACGATGGCGCCGGCATGGCCCATGCGGCGGCCCGGAGGCGCGGTACGTCCGGCGATGAAGCCGACCATCGGCTTCTCGCGGCCCTTGGCGGCTTCCTGCTTGATGAATTCGGCGGCTTCTTCTTCGGCGCTGCCACCGATTTCGCCGATCATGATGATCGACTTGGTGTCGTCATCGTCGAGGAAGAGGTCGAGCACGTCGATGAAATTGGTGCCGTTGACCGGGTCGCCGCCGATACCGACTGCGGTGGTCTGGCCGAGGCCGACCATGGTGGTCTGGTGCACGGCTTCATAGGTCAGCGTACCCGAACGGCTGACAACGCCGACGCTGCCCTTCTTGAAGATCGATCCGGGCATGATGCCGATCTTGCATTCGCCGGGGGTCAGGACGCCGGGGCAGTTCGGACCGATCAGGCGCGACTTCGAGCCTTCGAGCGCCCGCTTGACGCGCACCATGTCGAGCACGGGAATGCCTTCGGTGATCGCGACGATCAGCTCGATCTCGGCATCGATCGCCTCGAGGATCGAATCCGCGGCGAAGGGCGGCGGGACATAGATGCACGAAGCGGTCGCGCCGGTTTCGGCCTTGGCTTCGGACACGGTGTTGTAGACCGGCAGGCCGATGTGGGTGGTGCCGCCCTTGCCGGGGGTCACGCCCGCAACCATCTGCGTGCCATAGGCGAGCGCCTGCTCGGTGTGGAACGTACCGGTATCACCGGTCATCCCCTGGGTGATGACCTTGGTGTTCTTGTTTACGAGGATGGACATCAGAATTCCTTCATTTACTTGATTATCCAGGCGGCAAAAGCACCTGCAGCGATAATCGCGTACTGGAGAACGAGAGAGCGAAAGCGGTCGCGCCCTTTCTTGCGGTCAATTGCGAGGGTGGCGAGTGGAGGCATCAAAAGCGCAACGATCAAGTAGGGCTTGTACCAGGCAACTGCGAAGGCGAGTGCGAACAGCAACGCCAACAGCAACAGCTCAACTACGGCGAGGGTTACGCCGTATTCCCCCAATGGAGATCGTCCAACGCGCTTAGGATATCCTCCCATCGCTATCACGCCAGCGAGCTATCCAGGCCCTTGCAGGCTTCGAGCAGCTCTTCGACCGCATCGGTCGAAACCTTGAGGTTGGACTTCTCTTCGTCCGATAGTTCGATTTCGATCACCTCTTCGGTGCCGCCCGCGCCGATCATCGTCGGCACGCCGACATACAGCCCGTCGAGGCCGTATTTGCCATCGACATAGCTGGCGCAGGGCAGGATGCGCTTGGTGTCGCCGAGATAGGCTTCGGCCATCGCGATCGCGCTGGTGGCGGGGGCGTAATAGGCCGAGCCATTGCCGAGCAGGCCGACGATTTCGCCGCCGCCCTTGCGGGTGCGATCGACGATTTCGTCGATGCGGCTTTCCGAAACACCCTTGATCTTGGCGAAGTCGTTGACGGGGATGCCGTTGATCGTGGTGTAGCTGGTCACGGGGACCATGGTGTCGCCGTGGCCGCCGAGCACGAAGGCGTTCACGTCCTTCACCGAGACGTCGAATTCCCAAGCGAGGAAGGTGGCGAAGCGCGCGCTGTCGAGCACGCCGGCCATGCCGACGACCTTGTTGTGCGGCAGGCCGCTAAACTCGCGCAGCGCCCAGACCATCGCGTCGAGCGGGTTGGTGATGCAGATCACGAATGCGTCGGGCGCGTTGTTCTTGATGCCTTCGCCGACCGACTTCATCACCTTGAGGTTGATGCCGAGCAGATCGTCGCGGCTCATGCCCGGCTTGCGCGGCACGCCCGCGGTCACGATCACCACGTCGGCGCCGGCGATGTCGGCATAGTCATTGCTGCCGGTGATCTTGGCGTCGAAGCCTTCGACCGGGCCGCACTGGCTGAGGTCGAGCGCCTTGCCCTGCGGCATGCCTTCGGCGATGTCGAACAGGACGATGTCGCCCATTTCCTTCTTCGCCGCGAGGTGGGCGAGCGTTCCGCCGATCATGCCGGAGCCGATAAGGGCGATCTTCTTGCGTGCCATGGAAATGAGGGTCCTTGTTCCTGCCGTGCGGGACAGAGATGATGCCCGGACCGAAACTGGGCCATGCGTCAAGTGTCCCGCAGAGGAGGCATGGCACCCGGTCGATTGCGGTTGCGCCCTAGGCCCGCGCCGGAGGGATTGCAACCGCGAATGCTTGCAGTCCCCAAACTATGTTTGCAAATGGTTCGCAGTTGCAATAAGCGCACGAATTCAAGGATATACTGGCGGTGCGGGCAAACGGGATGGCAGATCGCAAATCCTGTGGGCTTCGCCTGGCTCCCGCTCGCCACGCGGCGTGCCGCCGCGACGCGAGCGTGCATCGCTGGCACGGATTTGCGCCCATGAGCACCTAAGCGGGCGGGTATGTCACCTCCGGAAGAATGCTTACCCCGCTGCGCTGCGGCTCAGCGGGCGAGCAGCGCGTCGATCGCGATCGAACCCTCGAGATTTTCCGCGAGACGGCGGTCGAGCGTGCGGCAGACCCCGAGCCACCATTCATACGCCTCGGTATCGCCGGTAAAATGCGCCTGCTCGGCTTGCTGCCGCGCGGCGTCGGCGGCGCCCATGCCGTGTTCGGCAAAGTGCCGCAGCGCCGCGCGCATCATATGGTCGAAGCTCGAGGCTTCCGCCTGCATATGCGCCGCATCGCCATTGTCGTTGGCAGCGCGGGCGAGCGCCTTTTTCGCCAAGGCGCGGGCGATCGGCGAATGCGCGGCGGAACGAGCGGCGGCGAAATGGAGGGGCATGCCTCTATCCTTGTGAAGCGGCTGGGGGATCATTCTGTCCTACCCGGCCACCGCTAAGCTTCGGTTCCGCAGCATGGTTGTGAAGACGTAAAGGATTGCCTCCGCGCAAGCGACACGGTTACTTCCGGCCCGGCTCGCTGATCCATTTGCCCGAATTGGCATATTCCTCCTTCACGCGCCCCGATTGCGGCAGCTTGGTGCTCGCGGGGGCGGCAGTCGTCGCACCCGTCGCGCCTACCGGGGCCGTCGACGCCGCGCCGAGGCTGATCGTGTCGTTCGATGGCGGGGCAGGGGCCACCGGACCCGGCACATCGAGTTCCGCCCGCCGGATATTGGGTGCAGCCAGCGGTTCGCTGCCGGCATAGGCATCGGTAAAGGCGCCCGCGGTGCCCGCGCCGCCCTTCCAGCGATAGAACCGGTGCGCGCCGATCGCGCCGATGAAATCCAGGCTCGCCGCCCAATAGGGGTTCACGTAATTGGTGTGGTAATGCGTCGCGAGGCCGATCGGCTGGTACACCTCGCCCGCCAGCGCCCCCAGCGCGACCGACTGCGCCACCGCCCAGGCCCGGCGGGCGGGCGTGCGGCGAAGCGATCCGTCACAGGTGAAGCTGAACTGGCAGCCGGTTGTGCGCTCCGATCCCTGGAACACCACGCCGCAGATACTGGCCGGATAGGCGGGATGCGCGACCCGGTTGAGCACGACTTGCGCCACCGCCTGCTGCCCGGCGTAGCTTTCGCTGGCCGCCTCGTAATAGACCGCCATCGACAGGCATTGCAGCGCGCGGGCCTTGTCGAGCCCGCTGCCCGCCTGCCGGAACGCCTGCGCCGCAGCGCCTGCCCCGTGGCTTTCGGCAAATTCGACCGTTTCGAACGTGCCCTCGCTCTGGCGCAGGTCGCTGACATCGATCGCCAGGCGCGGGGCATCCTCGAGATAATAGAACGCCGAGCCGGGGAAACTGTCACCCGGGGTTTCGAACGGCATGGGGGCGAAGGCGACGCGTTCCTCGGCAAGCCCCATCGCGCTTTTCAGATCCGCCCATTCGCCCTGTGCGGCAACCGTAGGCAGTGCGATCGCGCCGGCGAGCAGCGCCCCGCGCGAGACCAGCTTGCGCCGCTTTTGGCGGCGCGCCTCGAACCGCCTGGCGCGTGCGGACGGCGCGCGCGGGGCACGCCTGCTTCGATCCGCTCTGGCCTTCGATTGACGCAATTCGCTTCCTGCTTTCGTCCGCTGCAATAGCCCAACCTGGTCCATATCCATAGCCGGACGGGCGCACCATCCCGCATCGGGACGTAAGGTGCGCTCGCCATATAACTACCAGATAGTGCTTAACGAAGGATCGTCTTGTGCATTGCGGCATCGCGCGTTAGTCGGGCGGCCGAGTCACGGGTTGGCCTGTTCGCGCAGGCCCGAAGAGGGAAGGAGGTGCAAACCCTCCGCTGCCCCCGCAACTGTGACCGGGGAGCGATCCCGCTACATGCCACTGGGCCTTGCGTCCGGGAAGGCGGCGGGAAAGCGTCGATCCGGGAGCCAGGAGACCTGCCCATGACCGTCGTTCGGCCGCGGGCGGGGTGTATCGTAGGCAAACGTGGAAGGAGCAATTCTGCTCCCTCCCGTCATGGACGGCGATTCGTCTATGATAGGAGGTTACGTGTACAAATATCTGTTTTTCCTGACGGCTTCGGCCATTCCCGCTGCGGCATTGGCGCAGAGCCCGAGCGAACAGGCGCTGGCCGAGATCGTCGACCGGCAGGATGCCGACGGGGCCGCGACGGCCGAAGTCTATGCTTCGGCGGCAGTGCCGCGCGACGCCGCCGTGATCACGGTTACCGCCAATGGCCTCGGCACCGATCTGCGCAACACCGGCCAGTCGGTCACCGTTATCGACCGCACCGAAATCGAGACCATCCAGGGCGCCGATCCGGTGCGTGCGCTGAACCGCGTTCCCGGCTTGTCGCTGTCGCGCAGCGGCGGGATCGGCACGGTGACCAGCGTCAATGTGCGCGGGGCGAATGCCGATCAGCTGCTCGTGCTGGTCGATGGCGTGCGCGTGGCCGACCAGGCCAGCCCCTCGGGCGGGTTCGACTTCGGCAATCTGCTGCTCGGCACTGCGGGCAAGGTCGATGTGCTGCGCGGTTCGAACAGCACGATCTGGGGCTCCGAAGCCGTGGGCGGCGTGGTCGATGTCTCGACCCGGACCGAGCGCGGGCTTAGCGGCAGCATCGAATACGGCGCGCGCGACACGCTCTTCGCCAGCGCGGCGGCGGGCGCGGGCAATGACGATGTGTTCTTCGGCCTCACCGGCTCGTGGTACGAAACCGACGGGTTTTCGGCAGCCGCCTCGGGCACCGAGGCCGACGGTTCGCAGCAATTCGCGCTGGGCACGACAGCCTTCGTCAATCTGACGCCAAGCCTCGAGCTGTTCGCGCATGGCAATTTCGCCGAAGGCGAGGTCGAGATCGACGGCTTCCCCGCACCCACCTATGTGCTGGCCGATACCGACGATACGCAGAAGACCACCCGCTATTGGGGCGATGTCGGGCTGGCCTATTACGGCAACGACCTCACGCTGCGCGCCGTTTACAGCCGTTCGGACACCGAACGCGCCAATCGCAATGGCGCGGGCGCGGAGACCTTCGCCAGCGACGGCAGCTCCGAACGCGTTTCGCTGCGCGGCGAATACCGCCTGCTGGGCGGACTGGCGCTGGCCTTTGGCGGCGACCACGAATGGACCGCGTTCGAAACCAGCTTCGATGCTTCGGCCGAAACCGAGATCAGCGGCGCTTATGCGCAGCTTGGCTGGGTGATGGGGCGGTTGGCAGCGCATGCCGGCGCGCGCGTGGACGACCACGAACAGTTTGGCACGCATGTCAGTTTCGGGGGCGATGTCAGCTATGGCTTCGGCAGCGACTGGCGGCTACGCGCGAGCGTGGGCGAAGGCTTCAAGGCGCCGACGCTGTACCAGCTGCTGTCTTTCTACGGGAACACGCAGCTCGAACCCGAGGAAAGCACCAGCTACGATCTCGGGATCGAGAAGGGCCAGCGCGGTTCGGGCCTGCATCTGGCGCTCACAGGGTTCCGCCGCGACAGCGACAATCTGATCGGTTTCGGCTTTACTGCCGAGCGCCCGTCGGGGGTCTATCTCAACACGGCGCGCGCGCGGGCGCAGGGTATCGAGGCCGAAGCCGGCATCGACCTGCTGCGCGGGCTGCGGCTGGCGGGGATCTATTCCTATGTCGATGCCGAGGACCGCACGACCGGGCTCGACCTTGCGCGCAGGCCCAACCATTTCGGGACGATCTACGCCGACTGGCACAGCGCTTTCGGCCTCGGTCTGGGCGCGGACTTGCGCATCGTCGGTCCGAGCTGGGATAATGGTGCCAACACCAACCGGCTCGACGGATACGAACTGTTCGACCTGCGCGCTTCCTTCGGGATCGGCGACAATCTCGAACTGTTCGGCCGGGTAGAGAACGTCTTCGATGCCGATTACCAGACCGTGGCCGGTTATGGCACTGCCGGGCGCAGCGTGTTCGGCGGGATCAGGGCGAAGATGTGAAACCGCTGATCGTCGCATCGGTCCTGCTGCTCGCCGCTTGCGCGGGGGGCGGGGCCGGTGCGC
>Ga0209634_1000490_pt1 | contig 30767 bp, 37 predicted proteins | sample LinPmetageLP40_FD_184043 | JGI IMG/M metagenome (GOLD analysis project Ga0209634, IMG submission 184043) | Marine viral communities from the Pacific Ocean - LP-40 (SPAdes) (version 2) | ecosystem: Environmental > Aquatic > Marine > Oceanic | place: Pacific Ocean | collected 2010-08-26 | reverse complement strand
GTTACAGAAAGAAAACTAAGAGCACAGTGGTCTCCAGAATTAGCACAAGATGTTTCTGCATTCCATAACATTGATGCTGAAGCTGAATTAACAGCTTTATTATCAGAACAAGTGGCTGCTGAAATTGACCGTGAAATCTTAAGAGACTTAAGAAAAGGTGCGGCTTGGACATTACGTTGGGATTACAACGGATGGAAGAGAGTGTCTAATGGTTCAGTTAACTATAACCAAAAAGACTGGAATCAGACATTGATTACTGCGATTAACCAAATCTCAGCTCAAATTCACAAATCTACATTAAGAGGTGGAGCTAACTGGGTTGTTGTTTCTTCGGAAATATCAGCTATTTTTGATGACTTGGAATATTTCCACGTATCAAATGCGGCACCAGACCAAGACCAATACAACATGGGTATTGAAAGAGTAGGTACATTATCAGGTAGATACCAAGTGTACAGAGACCCTTACTTCCCACCAAACACTGTTTTATTGGGACATAAAGGTTCTTCATTATTGGATACAGGGTACGTTTACGCACCGTATGTACCATTACAGTTGACACCTACAATGTATAACCCGTTCAACTTTACTCCGATAAAGGGTATTATGACGAGATACGCTAAGAAAATGGTTAATAACCGTTTCTATGGTAGAATCGTAGTTGATGGAGTTAGAACATTTGACTTGAACTCTTTAAGATAATATATCTTAATATGTAATATGAAAGGGGACCTTATTGGTCCCCTTTTTTATTGGTATAATTTCTCATACAATGAGGGGAATCTTCCCCAAAATACAAACACCTTAAAATTTCATTTTCAATTCTTAAGGGTTGAAACTCATCCGCGTCGTTTGGTCTATGACCACTATTACGGGCCTTCATTATAATCATTTCATTTTTTATAATTTTAGAACAAATTTCACTTTTAGTCATAATGTATTTTTTTTGCATAAAAAAAGGGACATTGTCCCTTTTTAATTTAATTAGTTAGCCTTGTGTACTTCAGGGTCAGGAACGGATGTTTCTTTATCTTCAGGTGGAGTAGTTAACACTCTTATTGCTCTTGAGAGAATCTCAGACTCTTCAATACTAAACACACCTCTTTTGTGTGCTGATTTAGCTGCGTGTACTACACAGTATAATGATTGGTCACCAGTTAAGTTCTGTACAAACTTATCTAAATCATTAAGATTATTATAGTTTATAATGTCAAATAATGTACCAATAGGTTTTGGTTGTTCATCAACAGGTTGTTCTGTACCTTGACCATCTAAACCTTCGATTACTTTTTCCTCTACGGGTTTAGTTTCAGTTTTTTTAGTTCTAGTCTTTCTAGCTGTTGGTTTGTTTGTCTCGTCAGACGTTGTCTTTTTAGCTTTAGCCATTTTGTTTTTTTATTTAATGAATAAGTTTATTTCTCGTTATATTTATTAATAGATAACTGAAGTATAGTAATAATCAAGTATGAGTGAATATATTTTAACAGAAGATTTAGCCGTATGGTTTGGAAAAAAGAAAAAGAAGAAAGGTTCTTCTCAACCGAAAGGTCCGTGGGTTAATATTTGTAAAAAGAAAAAAGGCGGTGGACACCCTCCATGTGGTCGTGGAGATGCCGACAAAGGAGCGTATCCTGTGTGTAGAGGTGCAGGTGTTGCAGGTAAAATGTCACAGAAAGATAAAGATTCGGCTTGTCGTAGAAAACGAGAAAAAGAAAAGAAAGACACTCAAACAGGAAAAGGTCAAAAACCAACAAGAATTAAAGTGAAAAACTATAAAAAAAAGAATGAGGCAATAGATAGGTTAGTAAACTTAATTATTGAAGACGACATGAGAGACGTTAATGTTTCAAGTAAAGTAGTTAAAAGTATTTGTGATGCTAAAAAATTCTGTAACGCTCAAGGACCGATTACCTTTGGACAATTAAGAAGTATTGTTAACGGAGCTAAAAATAAGAGATTAGCTAAACATGTAGGTGAAGGTGGATTTAAAGCATTTATACGTTTAATGCCTTGGTTTATACCACAAATTGCTGTAGCGGGAATGTTTACATCTGCAGTTAGAGCCCTTAATAAACTATTAGGTCCAACATTAAAAGAAACGTCATCCTATAAATCTTGGTGGGCGAAGGCAATTATGAAGGTATTTAGTTTTGCTGAAGGCGATATTAATCCTGTGGACCCGTTTAGTCAAATATTTTTTATAAGTGATGGGTTAATGAATTTAATGAATAATGAAAACAAACTAAAATTCGCTTATCATATTTCAGAAATGGCATCAAACGAGCCGGACGATAAACCTGTTCCTGAATTTTTTGTTGAAAATGAATTAAGAAGTTGGATTAACCAACGATTTTTATTAGACCCACCATTACAACCAAAAAAATTAGACTCATTTGATGATGTAAAAATACCATTACCTGAACCTAAAAAAGATAAAGAGGATGAAGATGTTGACCCTGATATGGACGACTATTTTGAGGATAGTGAGGAAGAGACTAAATTAATTGAATCTGTTTTAAAGTCATATACCAAAGAAAAAACTGTAATATCTGAAGAACTACAATACCATATTAATAATGGTCTTTCATTAACTGAAAATGTTTTTAGATATGGTAGTCCAAAATACTTTGATGTAATTAACGAAGCACGTAAATTATATAGCGAAGGTTACAATCAATGGTCAGAAGAGGAAGTGGAGTTATTAGAATCCGATAGAGGTAAGTTTTTTAATTATAAGGGTAAGAGACTACCATTTGATTTTCCAATGGTTAATGAGCAAGGATTTAGTTGGGACGGAACATATGCCAATGAAATTGATGAACAAGGTGCAGACACGTCTTGGTCAAAAGATGAGGATAAAATAACTCTTCAAGATATTTTAGAACTTACAAAAGACATTAAAATTATAAACTTCCCTACTAAAAAATTAGCTAATATTGTTCTAAACTGGAATGATAATCCTGAGGAAATAGAAAGAATTAGTCAAGTAGAAATCTCATCTCAATATCCTATTTTAATTATGGTAGATGAAAATGGTAAGATTCAATGGATATTAGACGGAAATCATAGAGCACAAAAAGCATTAAGGTCTAATTCAGAAACAATACCAGCAAAACTTATTAAACCATCGAATCTTAATCCTAAATCTAAAAAAATATTTGGTTTATCTGAAGCCGAATATAAGGGTAAAGATGTTAGTTTAAACAAACCTAAGTCAGGTGGACCTAAGAAGTGGTATGTGTACGTTAAAAACCCTAAGACGGGTAAAGTAATTAAAGTATCGTATGGTTCTCCTGTTATGACCGCCAAATGGAATGACCCTGCTGCACGTAAATCATTTGCCGCGAGACATAGATGTGCTAAGAAAAAAGACAAAACTAAAGCTGGATATTGGGCGTGTAGAGCACATAAAGACTTTGGTAAAAATGTTTCAGGAAGATTTTGGTAATGGTTTATTCAGACGAAAAAATATCACATAATAAAAAACGTAGAGTTTTTAATGAATCCGTTAACTCAGAAGAGTTAAAATGGCATAAAGACGAGTACAATCGTATAATATTTGTAGAATCAAGTGACGGTTGGAAACTACAAATGGACGAGGAACTACCTAAGGACCTTAAGGTTGGACAAAAATACGTAATCAATAAAGAGACATACCACAGAGTAATTAAAGGTTCTGGTGACCTTAAAATAGTTATAATAGAAGATAATGACTATATTAGAGTACCTACACCTGTTATTGACCAAATGAAAAAAGGTTTATCATATTCTAAAGGTGTTAATAGACTTACACAGAAAATAGTTGATAATAAAATAATACATAGAAATCAACTCTTAGAATTAAAGAGATTTTTTGACACTAAAAAAGAAAGTGTTAGATTAAATGAAACGTTTAAAGGAAACCCACAAAAAGATAAAGAGTATGTTGATTGGTTATTAAATGGTGGTGATGTAGGATATAAATGGGTTATATTAAAAACAACTTAGTCCCATTCGCTGGCAACATTTCTAACATTATCTTTTTTAATTCTAACAGTATATCTCTTATCTCCATAAGCTTGAGGTACCATTAAGTAGAAGTAATCTAAAGCTCTTTCGAGACAAGAAGCTTCAGTCTCTATAATAAGTTTTTCTTCACCATTAACAATTTTAACAAAATGATAAGTTGTATTTCGATACATTATTTTTTTTTTATATATTACAAATATACAAATTATTTTTTACCGGAACAATATTTACCTGAACATCTTTTTTTACCGTCTAATCCGGCGATTTTACCTTTACATACTTGTACTGCATATCCGTTAGCGTACGCGGATGGGTATACATCATATTTTGCTTTCGCTGCGTTTTTACCTCTAGCACATAGGGTAGTATCTTTCTTCTTTTTCTTTTTCTTTTTCTTTTCGTTAATTACTCTAGTAATTATTTCTATAAGTTGGTTCTCAGTTATTGATATTTTTCTCATTTTCTATTAACTATTTGAAATTTAAGTTCTCTTTTATAAGTATTAGTTTCTCTATCAGTTATAACCTTTATATCAATAAAATACTCATTAGGTATTTTATCGTCAGTGTTAAACATAAAGTAATGGCTATCGGGTGTTCTATTTAATTCTGTCCAATCTTGAACTTGAACTTCAGTCTTACCTTCTCTAACATACACTCTATAATATGCGTCAACTTTATTTAATATTTCATTTGTAGTGTAAGCCTTTTTAATTATAACGTTAACTTTACGTGTATCAGGACCTAATATCTTTTCATCTTGTTTTATTCCGAAGAAATCAAAACCATATATTGAAGGGTTGTTTGTGGTGGAACCAATTTGATATAAGTCCGATAAATCATTAAGTACAAATTCGTTAGTGGCGTTAGTAATGTCCACTCCGTTTATTTTTAAGTTTTTCCATGTGTCATAATACATACATGGTACACTTGATGATGTTAATGGTGGAACTATAACCTCATATACCCCATTAGTTATTTGACAGGTAGGTAGGTCTAAGTAGGATATTAAACCTGACATATCCGTAATATCCACACTAGGTAATTCGTCAAAATTTTGAGGATTACCAAATTGATAACTATAGAGATATAACCTATTTTCTTTATTTTCATAAAAAATATTTCTGTCATCTTGTATTAGGTCGTCATATGTAGTCTCTAAATATGGCTCATAGAAAGTTTGAGTGTGTCTCGTAAAAAACCCAACGGAATAATTTTCAGTTAAACCTGTAATATTTTCAACTTGAGGATAATAAGCTACCCCCCACCCTGTTACTCCGGTAGTTGCTCCCGTTAAAATGTCATTAATTTCTTGAGTCATATCAAATTTAATGTCTTCATTACCAAATTCAAAATGTTGTGTATCGATAATCGTTAAACCTGAGAAATTAAGACCTGAACTTGAGTTACCATTTAAATTATCATATACGCCAGGTACAGACCAATTTGAAATTGTTTGTGACTCATACCAATTTGTCGGTCTACTTGAGTATGCTTTATCTGTAGGTAGTTCCGTAAAGTCATAGTAATCGTATCCAACACCCTCATCCCATGATTGAATATTACCTGTTGACCCTGAAACGTTAGGTATTCTAAAAAGTACTAAATCAAAAGAAGTCGCTCTTCTTCTTCCATTTGACCACGTGCCATTTAATAGTTCTAAATCAAATGATGATGTATTAGTCATATTAAGAATATGTTTCATACTCTTTGAACACCCCGTAGATATTACTCCACTACTAATTTGATTAGTCAATCCTGATAACTCAATATCAAATAATAAACGACTATACCCCTTTGGAGTGATTACATTATTTACTCCACCAAAAAATAGTTCGGATATAGGATTTCTTCCTGTGTTTGAATAGGAATTTGAAACAATGGTGGTGTTTCTATTAAAATATGATTTATACGCTGACATAAACTCTTTTAATATAAATACTTAGTTTATACGAATATACTTATTTAGTATCTTTTGATTTGCATTTCTTAATTCAGATAATAGTTTATCTGTGGTTACTCCATTAGTTGAAGTAGCGTCTGGTGCCATACCATGGTACGGATGAACATGACCTATAACAAACTGAACCATTAAATTTAAAAGTTCTACTAATTCTTCTCCTCTAACTGTTGAAGATGTTTTAGGTTCTATTTCATCAGAAACCGTATATTCTTCAATACCATATAAAGTGTCAGATATATTTATTTTACCCGTACTGGTTTTAGTTGATTTATGGGAAAGTAAATAAACGTAATCACCACCCATTATAGATGTGGTATTATTTAACAACACTTCTTTTTCAGGTATTATTTCATTTTTTTCAGGAGTAAATGGTACGTCACCTCTTTTAGATTGGTCATAAATTAACCCATATCCTGGAGTTAAGTCCGAAGGGATAACCTTAATTCCTGACATTAAATTAGCTATAAATAATTTTTCATTAGTTTGTGACGTGTCGCTAGATAATTTATTATACAAACTTGGTTGAGGTCTGAAATAAATGGGAAAAATAGAGTCGGCCCCACCTTGTAACCTGAAAGGACCCAAAGGTTTAACTGATGTTGTTATATTAGATAAATCGGGAACCAATCTTTCTGATACACCATTTATTATTTCGTTAATTAAACGTGTTAAGTCATTAACTGTTAAAGCTAAGAAATCAAATTTTTGATATAAATTTTTACTACCCTCAATATCGGTATTTAACCCAAAACTTTGACTACCAGTTCTCTCATTAGGGGTTAGAGTATAAATATAAATTCCTCCCGTATAGGCATTTGAGTTATTATCAGGATTATCTACATTATACTCAACTAAAACTTTAATGGGTTTATGTCGATATTTAAATTTATAAAGCTTTTCGGCCTCCCCATAAGTAGTTTTTTTATTAAACTTACTAAGTTGTATAAAAGACCTATTATTATTACCTATTGGATACACATTTGGAGTGGGGCTACCATTAAATTTACCTGCTCTTAAAAGTACTGTATCATCTTTAACTATAATATCGGCGCTCCCTCTACCATCAATAGATATGTCATCAGGTTTAGAATATACCCCTTTATTAGATGATTCAAATTCTATTCCGGTATTAGGGTTACGTAATTGTTTTTGCTGTTTATTTCTACTACCTAAGTTACTATTACTAACCGCAGAATCGTATGGTTCTTGTTTAAGATTTGTTAATGAAGAAAATACTCCTGAAATATAAAACTTATCTTTATTAGATTTATCATCCGAATTCGTATACATTAAGTGTACAAATTCACCTTTTTTAGGTGAAGTATTAATAAAAACAGGAAGTAATGGTCGAACCACGAATGGGTCTTTTGAAGACCACTTTTCTGTTACACCAATAGTAGAATTAACACTTTTTTCTCTATCAGTAGTATTTTCAGTTTTTAAAATTGCACGAATACGACCTAAACCCATAGGGTCAATATTATCTATACATTCTCCAACAAATATTATTCTATTATTATATGGTATTTCGGAACTCATTTAACTCTACTTTTATATTCATTTAAAATTTTATTATAAATTATTTCGCTACTATCTAAATGATGAGTCAACTTAATAATATTTTTTTTAGTTTCTTCAAAATCATTTTGTAGAAAATCCATCGTTTCAAGTAAATCCTTATTTGGACTTGTCTTATATTCTAATAGTATCTTTGTTATTTTATTATCGTCCATATTAATATGATTTTCCTGATGCCTTTGACGGTGCGGTCGCTCCTGCTATCACAGGTGGTACCGCTAATGGTGGTATAAAGACCTCAACCTTACCATTTGCTAATTGCTCTTGGTAAGTACCTTTTATTTGTTGAAACATCGCGGGCATGGCGATATTTACCGACCCACTAGGAAGGTCACCCGTTGGTATACCTATCGATTGTAGTCTTTCAGTTACTTCTGTCATTGCTCTTGTGGGGGAAAACCCACCTAATAATGAACTAGCAGCTAAAGCAAAAGAAGGTAAGGATATACCTGTCGCCGCGGCCCCTAAATTTAATAACTTTAATATTTCATCGACTAAACTTTTACATTCTCGATAATCAATAAATCCTTGAATAAGTTGAATTATTAAAAAAATGATACCAGCAATCATGGCCGCTTGTTTATTCTTGGCCTCTTTAACAATCTCAACGAGTAAAGTTTCCACTAATAATCTTAAGTTCTTTTTTAATAAAATAAATAATTCTTCTACAAATATCGCGGCAATTTTACTTAACATATTTACCATAAAATTACCAAATGTTTTAACAAAAGACTCTAAATTACTTAGTGCTAATATATTTGAAAAATTTGGATTAACTGATTTCATTACAATTTGTAACCCTAATAACATTTTTGGTCTTAAGATTGCAAACATTACGGATTTTGGAATAATCTTTAAAAAATCATTATTTATTGCGACATTTAAATTTAAATCAATACCTGAAGGTATATTAAGTTTCCAATCTTGGTCTTTAGCCATATTATTAACTAATCCCATTAAGTTATCTGCGTTTTGACCGGCGTTACCTACATCATCATTAATAAGTTGAGTTAAAGAATCTAATAGGGCTTCTGTGTTAACAGGTAATTTAACATTATTACAATCAGTAAATTCAGTAACTCCCTGAATCATGTTATTAACTTCGATTTCAATATTTTTTAAGTCAACAGGGGCCATCTCAAAAAATGATTGGTCAATATTATCTAATTGACCTAACTTAGCTGTACCCTGAACATCGATTTCTCTATTATTATCAAAACAAAGACCTAATATTCTTTGTAATATTTTTTCAAACTTACTTTGTTCTCCTTTTTGGTCAACGGAAATCCCACCTGAAATATCAATAATGTTAGTTAACATATTCATGATTTCTACCGATATCATATTAAAATTAATTATATCTATAGACCCGTAATAATCTCTTAAGAAATCACCTAAATTATCACCATTTAATCTATTGGCTAATGTTACTTCATAAAAATCACCAAAAATAGGTGTCCCCGTATTAGGGTCAGGATATTGAGTGACATACTTTATATCAAAAATACCTGCTCCTGATGCCCCAATGTAACTACTACCGTATTCTGCAGTAAATGGTACTCCCTCGTTCTGAAGTCTATTATAAAGTTCTTTATCCATTGAAAATGGTTGAGAACCTACATTTATACCTTCTTTTTCATATCTAAGTGACCATGGTTTGGATGATGGGTCATTTTTTAGTAATTCCCTCAAGTCAATATCGTTTACTGGTATGTAAATTGGTTGAGTATTAAACTCCTGTTCTTCTGAACATCCGGCAACTTTTAATACCTCATCAGCAACAATTTCCCCTATTCGAGATTTTGTATTTTCACTAGCCATTAAAACTTGTTTGATTAAAAAATCTATAGTTGAGGAGCCAGTGTTTTTACCACTGGGCATAGTTTTTTTGAATAGCTTAGTTAATTCATCAAATACATTTTCAAATTCTTGTTGGGCTCTTTGTTTGATATCTCCCATAGCATTTAATTGCTTTAGGGCATCACTTTTTGCTTTTTGAAAATTACTATCTAATCCGTCAGATAATTTTTGTAATTTTTCTTCATTAACCGCAGTATTGATTGTTGATTTGTAAGCGTCTACCTTAGAACTTGCCTGCTTAAACTTATCTTTTATCGACATAATGGTTAATTTTAATCAAGTTTATAACCGCCCTTCTTATCGTCATTACTTAAATCTTGTTGTATAAGAGTTTGTAATGTTTCATCATCAATCTCGGACAAACTAAATTCTTCACTAGAAGTGTTATTAGTTTTTTCCCATATTGTAGATTGTAATTTAGAGAGTGATAACTTCTTTTCAATAGTATCGTTTACGATTTTTTGTTGTTCTTTAATTACTGGACCTATGACTGCCATATCTTCGGGGTCCTTTAACATTGCCAACATTTTATTTTGTATTCTTATGGCAGTAGCTCTCTGCTCAACAAGTTCGTTGTAAATTTCTTGCATAAGTGAAAGAACTGAGTCCTTACTTAATACTATTTCTTTTTTTTTGGGTCTTGCCATAATATTATAAATATTTATAGAATAATTTTTTATAGATTATGTAACTTATTTGTTAACTCGTAATATAATTTTTTATATTTTCTCATAGATGTTCTTATCTCTTTTGTAGACATATTTGTCATATCACGTAAAGATAGAAGTATAATATTTTTATTAAATTTATTATTATCTGTTCCGATAAAAATATTACTATAATTTTCAAACAACTCCATTAGAGCGTATCCTAATTTTAATTCATTATTATTTAAATCATTATTTTCAATATAGTCATTAAGTTCCTTAATAAATCTTTTAATGACCTCAGTCGCCTCTATTTTTTCATGTTCAATATAATAAATCATATCTGGCCTACTTTCTAGTTTAGTAGTTATATCTTCATATGAAATTTTTCTATTCTGTTCTTTTTGGTCTTTAATAATCATACCCATGAGGTAATTTTTACATATTGTACCAAAATATGAATACGCTTTTTTACCTTTTTCAGGTTTAAATTTTTCAACTTTAGTGATTAGAAATGAATGTGTGTCATCATTGATTTCTCGAAATTCCATTCCTTTTCTATAGAGTTTATACCTTCTAATAATTGATTCAATCATTTTATCTAAAGGTGCCCTTAAAAATTCATTGTATATCTCGTTTTTTTCGGTGTAAGTAGATGCAGTTAGAAATAATCTAACTGCTCTCTCTTCTCTTTCTGCAAAATAATTAAGAGGATTTGGTTTTCTACCTCTTTTTTTTGGTTCTGTAGATTCATTAGTTTCAGTATTACCCGACACTATTTTAGTAGTGATAGGTTCCCCCGAAACTACAATCTTAACAACTTCATCATTAGAGGTACTTTCATTTTTAAGTTTTTTTGACATTAAACATCTATTGCTTGATAGTTTATGTCCCTATCTTCAATAAAAAAATGTTCTTTCTTCGCTGAGTCAATCCAAAATGAAACTTCATCTTCTGATATTTTTTTCTCACCAAATTTGTAATTCCAAAAAATTGAACCTTCTCTCATGTTCATGTGTTTGTAACCAATTCTAGGTATTGTCATTATTGATACTGAATTATAACTTAACCTAAGTAGGAACTCATATACAAAAGTTAATTTCATGGATTTTTTAAACCCACCGAAGTCTTTAAAAACTGATTTTTTAAGTACGACTCCGCTTGTTTGAAAATTTTGATAGTTTAATAAAACTTCATTAGTTAAGTAACCAATCTCAGTATTCATATTAGCGGCAAATGTTGCTTCATTTGTAAACCCCGCGAAAACACCTTTTTCATCTACATCAAGTACTAAAGGTAAAAACCCTAATACTTTTGGGTATGATTTCATATATCTTTTAACGTTTTTAAACCATATAGAGGCATATTCATCGTCAAATTCTAATAATGAAACCCACTCATTTCTTGCATTTTCAACCCCTAAATTAACTTGGGATGAAAAGTCAACATCACCTGTATTTTCTACTAAGTTTACGGTTAGACCGCTATAGTCAAAATTTTGAACAACTTCTTTTAATGATTCTTCATCACTATGTACAATTACTAATTCATCAACAGGTGTAGTTTGTTTGATAATTGAAAGTATACAACTACTAAAAAAATCGACAAAGTTTTTAACTTTGGATGAGTTAATAGGTAGTATAACTGATACGTTTAATTTGTTTTCCATAATTATTAATTTTCTTCTTCTACTTTAAGTTTATCTATTTGAGATTCGAATATTTGTTTTCTATTTTCTAAATAACCTGAAAATGTTGTAACTACATTTGTTTCGAACTCTTCTCTATTTTTAAATTTATCTGATGTCTCTATACCTTTTACGTATAAATCATCATTAATGTTATCTTCTAACCAATTTTGAGTAAATTCAGCAATAATATCGGTCATTTGATTTAACTCATATGTCCATATACCATTATCTTCCGACATCCAATCAGGTTTTAAGTTTGGAACTTTACCTATAACTGGTGTTCTACTTGCCATAGACTCCAATGGGAATGTACCTAATGAAGAAGTATCATCTACCCATACAGAAACAAAAGAATCTTTTAAATACTCTGAAAACTGTTCTTGATTAAGTCCTCTCATATCTCTAAATGTTACCCATCTAAATTGTGGGTATTTTAGATAAAAAGTTTTAATTATTTTCATGGTATCTCTTTGGTCACGAGTGTGAATTGAAATAATTGGTTTTGACGGTACCTCTTTTGATGAAAATATTTCAGAAATAAAAGGAGGTATTATATCAAATGTAACATTTTTCATAACACTTTTTATAAGTTCTGTTTGTTTTTCACTGGTAGTGATAGCTTTTAAAAATCCATATTGTGACCAAGTTGTACCTGGTTGTAAAGTTTCTAACATGTGGTCGTACGCTTGACATGAAACAATCTTACCACAAGGTAAATTAGATAGTTGTTCTAATACGTGTCCATATATTTCAGGTACAACAATAAAATCTTCAGGGGAGATTTTTAAATCTTCACCTTCGATAGATTCATGTGGTAATTCCATATATTTCTCCCCTAACCATTCTGAAACTCCATGATACTCTTTTGTTTCGTGAATTATTATTGGATTAAATCCGTTATTTTTAAGGGTTAGTGCCATCTCATAAGTTTGCCTTACGGAAGCTTTAGCATTTCCTTTAGTGTCTTGTGTTAAAAAATAAATCCTTACTGATTTATCTGTTAATCGTTGAACCGATAATTCAACTTTTTTTAATAGTTCTGTATCCATAGTTTAAATATATTTTATTATTCCGTGTCTTAATAATGTATTAAATGCAATTTTAAAGGGAATACTTAAAGACTTTGAAGTTCCCGCACGTATACCTAAGTTATCATCTATTTCTTCTCTTTCAGTTAAAACCACCTCTAACATCATTTTTATTGTCTCAAATTTTACAACACTGATATGTTGAGTAAATTTGTCGTCAGCATCTTTTTCAATTTCTTTTTTGGGGGTTATCACCTCTCCGTCTTCGGATTTAGGTATGTTAACTTCTTTTTCTAAAGCAATAAAGTCAACATAGTAATTCTCTTCTAAAAATTGTAACATTATTTTAAATTTAATTGTTTATAAAGCTCTTTAAATTCACCAATCTCACTAATTGTATATTTTGAATTAATATTCTCATTATATGATGTGGTACATTTAATAACTGTTTTATTTTTTGGTTGGTCTATAATATGATTTGGATTTGAAGTGATTAGAATATCTACTTCATCCCACATACTATCTATCGTAACATTAGAATAGAATTTTATTTTTTCAACCAAACATCCATATTTAGATAGAAAAAATAATGTTGCCGGTTTTGATTTACCAATTTCGTCAGATACTATTAATATCTCATGGTCATCTCTTAATGTTTCATATATCTCATTTAAAAGATTAAAGGTTGGTCCATCTATCGATGGGGAATGCCCAAAAATTTGCATTGCAAAATCAACATAAAAAAATTCAAATAAATCTTCTTTAGTCTTAAATTTAAAGTGATTAATTAAATTATCTAAAGATTTAACAGGTAAATCTAATTCATATTTAAAATCATCTACCGATAAAACTTTATCAAATTCTTTAGTTTCTTCGTTATAAACGGAATTATCTTCATCTTCAAATTCATCAATATAATGTTTTTGATATAACTGTTCCGCCTTTGTAAAAGTATCTCTAATAACTCCGTTTAAATCAAATGCTATTCTCATGCGTCGTACCTTTCTAATAGTTTACTAATCAAAGGATTTCTAATGATATCTTTCGTTTTAAAATCATATGTACCAACCTTGTCTAAATTTTTAAATTTAATAGTTGCATCATATAACCCTGATTGTGTTTTATCTTTATATCTATCTGTTTGGTCAATATCTCCCGATATAAAAAATTTACTATTAAAACCTATTCTAGTTAATAATAGTTTCATCTGAGAAGGTGTTGAATTCTGAGCCTCTTCAAATATTAATATTGAGTTATCAATATTCATACCTCTCATGTAAGCTAAAGCGAAAACTTCTATAATATCATTTTCTTTTAATTTTTCTCTGGCCTCTTTACCTATAATTTTATTTAATAAGTAATACGATGGAAAAATATACGGGTCTAGTTTTTCTTCTAAATTACCTGGTAATGCCCCTAATTTTTCTTCAGCTTCAACTGCCGGTCTAACAATAATTATTTTCTCATAGGAGTTATTGTGGTCCATTAAAAGTTCTACCGCAGCTTTCATTGCGATATATGATTTACCCACCCCTGCAGGTCCTGTACATATTGTTATTTCACTATTCTTTAATATTTCGTGGTATTCTTTTTGACTGTCTGATAAAAATTTTTGTTTAGGATTTTTATTAATTATTTTATTTATTAAATCTTTTCTAGGTAATTTTCGTGTACCTGATTCTCCTTTTCTTGCCATTATTTCAGTATTGTGTATTTATTTTGTTTTTTCACGAGTGTTTGGTGGTTTACCAAATTCTCTACGATATATTGTATTTCCTTTATCGGGACTTTCGTAGATATAAGTTTTATTTTTTACTTGTTTGTTAATCCACTCATAAGTTTTTTTCATTCCATTTATTAAAGGTTGAGAAACTTCCCACCCTATTTTATTTTTATAAAGTTTGTTATCAGAGTTTCTACCTCTGACACCTAAAGGACATTCAAACCCATATTTATCAATAAATTCTTGACCATCTATATTACTAATTTTAACATCTTTTTCGGAGATATCAATAGCCATTTGACCTAACTGATTTATTGTTACCATCTCTTCAGAACCGATATTAACGGGACCAATAAAATCAGATTCCATTAGTTTAAAAATAGCCGTTATACATTCATCGATAAATAAAAAAGAACGTGTTTGATTTCCGTCTCCCCACACTTCTAAAGTATTTTCAGTTTCTGAAACTTTACGGCACATTGCTGCGGGTGCCTTTTCTTTACCTCCTGTCCACGTACCCATAGGTCCAAAAATATTATGAAAACGTGCGATTCTAACGTCTAAGTTATAATTTCTATTAAACGATAAATATAGTCTTTCTGAAAACAACTTTTCCCATCCATATTCTGAATCAGGATTAGCTGGATATGCGGACGATTCTTCACAGTTTGGGTTTTTAGGGTCTAATTGATTATGTTCGGGATACATACATGCCGAAGAAGAATAAAATACTTTTCCGACTTTCTTTTTAGTACATTCGTGTGTTACATTTAAATTTATTAACGCGGAATTATGCATCACATTTGCGTCATTATCGCCCGTAAATATATAGCCCGCCCCTCCCATATCTGCGGCTAATTGATAAACCTCATCAATACCTTCAGTTATGACTTGTTCGACTATTTTAGGGTCCCTTAAATCTCCTTTAATAAAATTATCACATATATCATTATGACTAAAAAACTCATGATTTTTTATGTCACATATAGTTACAACGTTACCTTTTTCTTTTAATCTTTTTGATAGATGTCCACCAATGAACCCTCCACCACCTAAAACAATTATTTTTTTCATTTTTTTAACTTATAGCTCTACCTTTTAGTTTATTCCAATCTTGCTCAGGTCTAATTTCTAAATTAGTTTTCCAAGCTGCGTCTAATACATTCATATTAACACCGACATCGTTAGCCATTGAAATTAACGCGTTAACATCTTTAGGAAAACAAGTACCCCCAAAACCTAATTTACCATCGGGACCTGGAACATGTAAGTGAGAGTCACCAATACGACCATCTGATGAAAATCCATATACCGCATCATTCCAATTAACTCCAACTAAATTCGCTAACCTATAATACTCATTCATCAATGAGACCTTAGTGGCGAAAAATGTATTATTCATATATTTTATAAATTCAGCGGTTTTTGAGTCTGTATGTATAAAATGGCGATTCATAAATCTTTTTGAAAATAGTTTTTCTACTTTATTTGTCAGTTCCTTATCTCCACCAAAAATTATTCTAGCTTGAGTCAGCATATCTAACTTAGCAGTTCTTTCGGTTAGAAATTCAGGTGAAAATACTATATTTAAATGAGGATATTTTTTATTTAATTCCTCTGTGGTGCCTGGTAGTACAGTTGACTTAATAATGTAAATTGGTCCCTCGATGGACTCTTTAAAAACTTTTTCAATAAAAGATAAGTCTTGTCTCCCATCAACATTCATAGGTGTTGGTACACATACAAATATAAAATCTGATTTATGTGTATCTTCTTTTGTGTGTGTTGATTTTAATGGGTCAATATCGTACACTCTTATTTCATTTGTCGGAGAAAAAGCGAATATTTGTGACTCCCCTACAAACCCATTTCCAATTATCCCTACTACTTTTTTGTTTTTACTGTTTTCCATCCTTTTAATATTATATTTTTTACTATTTGGTTTCGTATTGGTTTATGATTAGTTTTATGTAGCCAATTTGCGTTTTTATCGTTTCCGTAAACACTTCCTTTCTCAGGTAAACTACCCCACGTCTGTAAATCTTTTCCGTGAGGAGGGACATAAGTGTTAATGTTACCATACTTTTGACATAAATAACTAAGTTGAATATCTTCTCCATTTTCTAAAGACTCAGGTTTTTCATACCATAAGTATTTTAAGTTTTTTTGTCTTAGAAACCAAGCGTGTCCAACTAAATCTACTTCAGTTATTTCTTCACTTTTATTACCGTTCCACCCTACTTTATAATTATTATCATAGGTTTTATCATTTAGTATAACGCCCGTAGTACCTAAAATACCATCGCCAGTTTTTTCTATAGTGTTTAAACAATTTTCAAACCATTTTTTACCGGGTATTGTATCATCATCAAAATATGCAAGATACTCCGTCTGACACATTAAACCCATCGCAAATCTGGCATGAAATTTAAAGTTATGGTTTGATTGGATTATTTTATATTTGCCAAAATTTTCATTTAAGTCTATTTGTTTTGAGTTTTCAGGTGCATTGTACCATATCCATATTTCTTTAGGTTTAATCGTTTGATTTTCAATTGCTTCAATTTGTTCTTTAAGATATTCAGGTCTTTTATAACAATTTAAAATTACTGTGATATTATTCATATTAATTATTTTATTTACTTTTATAAAGGTACATGGCAACGTGTTTATGTAATATATTATTAGTTTCTATAAGTTCAAAGTTAGGAAATGTATTCGTAACGTATTGTGTAAATTTTCTCGCTTTATAGTGAGACATATTACTTTTGTCGGAATCTACACCATAAATTAAAACATAATTACCAATATTAAAAAGTGTTTTTAAGTAACTGTAATAGATGTCTTCTTCCACTATATGGTATATAACATCCAAACTCATCGATAAATCACACTTTATAAACTTAGAAGGTTCATCAATGAAGGTATACTTTTTTCTATCTTTAAACTTACTAATACATAAGTTTCTAATCGTCTCACTGACATCATAACCGTAGTAAGTCTCAAATCCGTTGATGAGACTTAATTGGTTTCCATCTCCATGACCGTAGTCATTAATGGTTTTGATGTTATACTTTTTTATTATCTGATTAATATAATTGGATTTTAGATTAGCGTCTTTTCCATAAGACCCATCACCTGAATTACCCTTATTTTTATATCGATTTTCCCAATATTTTTGGCTATTAAACATTTTTTTTAATTTTTATAATAACTTTTTTATTTTTTGACTACTCTTACCGTTACCATATGGACACTTTTCATTTATAATGTAGTTTTTATTTATCTTATTAAATATTGATGCTAAATCAAGAGGGTTATCACACATATGAAGGTGACCCGTATCGAGACCCTCAGGTCGTTCAGTAGTCTTTCGACATACAATTACCTTTTTATTAAAAAAACTACCTTCTTCCTGTAATCCCCCACTATCACTAATCACAAACTTTACCTTCACTAATAACTCTAAAAGTTCAGTGTGACTCAACGACTTAATTACTCTAACATGAGTTAAAATATCTCTATGTTTTTGGACATTAGGGTTCGGGTGTATAGGTAAAATAAATTCTAAATCAGGATTTTGTTTTGCAATATTATTTAATTCTGTAAACCACTCATTCATCCAATGGTGATTTTCTCTTCGATGTAATGTTACTAAAACTTTATTTGTGTACTCACATCGGTCTTTATAATCTAAAAGATTATCTAATACAGTGTTACCAACTACGTGACAAATTCCGTTAACTTTTTCAGAAATTAAATTGTTTTTTGAAAGTTCAGTAGGACATAAGTTAACATCGGATATACGTGATATCATTTGTCTATATGCTTCCTCAGGATATGGGTGGTTAAGGTTATAACTTCTTAAACCTGACTCTAAATAAACTATTTTTTTCTGTCTATTAAATGCTGCGATAGCACATGCAAATGCGGATGCGGTATCTCCTTGAACTAATACCGTGTTAAAATCTCCTTCGGGAAATTGAGTAATACAATCACTAATTAGTTGGTCTAATCTATTATTAGATTCAGATATGGTAATTCTATAATCCACTTTAATATCTTTAAGTAAATCGGGATGTTGACCAGTAAATAAAAGTTTATAATTATCTAACTCCCCTATTAAGGGTTTTATTTTTAACCATTCAGGTCTAGTACCGAAACATAATAATATATTATTTACCATATACATACTTTATTATTTTTTTGTTTTAAGTGTCCTCTATTGTCTCCGACAACCCATGGATTAATAGTACAACTAATATCAATATAAGTGTTATTTTTATTATGTGAATATAATTGATTTTTCATTACCAAATACAAGTTTTATTTAACGTTGGTGCTCCATTCAAGTATCCTCTAGTTGACGGTAAACCTAAATGTTTATCCAAAACCGAACCCAAGTCAATATATGTATTATTATTGTTATGTTCGTTCAATTGTTGAACTAATATGTTAGCGAATGGTCCGGCGGATATTAAAAATATAACATCATACAAATCGGACTCTATAATTTCATTTTTAAGTTTTGTTATTAAATCTAAATCATATAACCATGCATCTGTTTTTACGTTATATACCTTCTCCACCACAAATGGTAGGTTAGTTGTATTTGATGCTTCGTGACATACTAAATATATTCTTCGATTACTTAGTGCCGGTATCATTTTAGAATTAAATAAGTTAAAATTTGAATTAACAAATATATTAGCCCATGTCAAATTCTCTTCTTTTTGACCCGAAGTTGATTTCATATTCTCGTATTTTTCTTCACCAACACAACACTTACAAGCAACTCCAACGTAGTAATCATCCGATTGATAGGTAAATGATTTTTTTAGAAGGTTTCTAGAATTAACATATTTCTCATTATTTGAATCGTATGCAAATTCACCTACACCCTTGGATAATAAATTTAAACTTTTACCGTTGATAATCATCATCTCACCATCGCCAAATCTAGTAATAGTAAAATTCTCCTTATTCTTTACTCGATTAAGGAATATATCAAAATCAGTTTTAAAGTTTTTCATTTTTACTTGTTATCTTAAGAATCTTATAAATACCTCCAGTCTCCCATTGGTTAACTCCACCATTATTGGCTTCGTGTAGAACCTCAAAGTTAAAAAATAATGAAAACTTCTCAACGAAATCATAGTGAGTGTAATCATCGATTAAAACTATCGATTCTATGTCTAAATGATTCACCATATGTAAAAATGAAATATTCCTACCGTTACCGTTAGGACCATCTAAAACCATTATATCATATATACCATTTAAATCACCATCCTTAACTTCGTAAAAGTTATTCTTCTGTCTACTACTTAAAGGTGTTTTTTTAGTATACAATAATGTTCTATCTAATTGTTTCTCTTTAAACATTTTCTCATACGATGCGTCGGTGCATTCAAGTAATTGTCTTATTACTAAATTTAAGAAATGATGATTACCTTCATTTTTATAAGCATAATGTGGATTATCATCAAATGATACAATATTTATTTTTTTAATATCTTCTAATGCGATATCAACAAAGAATTCGGTAGACTTACCAGAGCCAAATTCAGCAACCCTTAACTCATCTTTTTTAGATGAACTAATTATATCTTTTAATTGTTTGAATTGTTGTTTACTTAAACCCCAACCATCGTTTTTATATTTTTCAAAGTTCATAATTATATTTTTTTACTATCTCTTTTAATTCTAAAAATCTAGAACTATTTTCAATTTGTTGTTTAACATCTTTTCTATTCAGAGTTATTCTTTTTTTATTTTTTTTATCATTTATAACTTTATTCAGAGGTTTAATTTCTACACCTAATGTTGAGGACAATAAATCATAATCAATATTTTCTAACTGCAAAAATATTTTATTTTTAATATTACTGGATTCTATCATTTCAAACCAACCAATATAATAAGCTATCGCTCTTTCTAATTGGGTTTTACCCTTTAAATTAATATTATCACTAATCAACCTAACGTATGGTGAGTTTCTTAAATTAATATCATTAAAAAAATCTAATTCAAGAAATGATTTTATAACATCTATTGGATTTCTTACGATATGTATAAATGTTGTCTCTGGATTAATACTTAATATTTGTGATATAAAAGGTACCGCTAACCAACTACTATCACCTTTATAATTTAAATTATATTTCTCAATGGATTGATACATGACAAAATTAACTGGTACACCATAAATTGATTCATGTCCACAAGGTTTACCATTACTAGTTAATAATTTAGACATGTATCCTGTTCCGCTTCGACCAGTCCCTATAACTAAAAATTCCATTAACCTTTTGATTTAAAATTATTTATCATTATATTGCTCGGTTTCTTCTTGTATTATCCCATTGTACCTTTTTACTAGTCCCTAACATTTTATACTTAGATACCTTACTATTAAATGAATTTCTAGCTTGATTAATCTGCGTTTGTCCGTTGTTTGTTTCTTGATTTGTTGTCATTACTTAATCTTTCTATTGTTATGTCTTTCTAAGACTGTTTTATGTAATTCCCCCATATTTTGTCGTGCGGATGTAGAGACTGAGCCCTTACCTTCACTTTCATGGTGGAAATATATAAATAGTCCTTTGGGTATTCTCTTACCAATAAAACCAGCGTCCATCATTTGTACCCATAAATCATAGTCGACCCATCCTTTCATTTCTGTGTTATATCCTTCTACTGATTCATATGCTTCACGAGAATACATAGAACTATTAACAATAAAAGGTCCCTGTAATAGTCTTTCTTTCGACCACTCAGGTCTTTTTTCTAATCCTTGCATTTCACCTACATGAACAGTATCACAATATACCGGACTTATCTTAGGGTTCTTCTTTATGAGGTTAACTCCCATTTTAAGGTAACCGGGGTAAATCATGTCATCAGCATCCAAAGGTAATATATATTCCCCCTTACCTTCTCTAACCGCCACGTTTCGAGTATCAGAGACTCCCGTGTTCTCTTTATGAATTATTCGTATACCTTCTTGACCTTCTAATGAATCTAATTTCATTAAACAGTATTGGTCATTTGAACCGTCATTAACTAAAGTAATTTCAAAATTAGTATAATCTTGGTTATAGACCGATTGTAAAGTAGGGTTTAACCTTTTGGCGTAGTTATAAATTGGCATTGCTAATGTGACTAACGGTTCCCCTTTCTTTATTGGTTTTTTATTAAATTTAGTTGGTAAAAGTATTGGTAATTTATCTTCGTACATACTTAAGAATTTTAACCTATTATTTTCCCATTTATCATTTGTCTGACCTATTGATAGGTGAGTAATTCTTACATCATAAAATACTCCAATTTTAACTCCACTAATAAAATTTTTAAAACTAAACCCTAAATCATAGAAATGAAAACCATTAAAAGATTCATCAAATTTATGTATTATTTTAGTTTTATCTAACGCAATGAAAAGTCCGTCAACAATAACTGTATCGTCTAATTTACTACCTTTTGATTCACTATATTGGTTGGTCCACTTTTTCTCATCTTGTTGATGATTAACAATACCTATCATTTCTTCAGTGATTTCCCACCATCTTGCCGACTTCGGAAAAAACTTAGTTCCAGCAACCCCTAAAATACCATATTCGGGATTTCTTTTAAAATGTTTTAATACTTTATTACCCCAATTTTTCTTTTCAAAATAAAGGTCATCATGACATAATACTACAATGTCATTACTTGCCTTTTCTAAAATTATATTATACGCCTCACTTAATGAATGTGTCCCCGGATTTTCAAAGGGGATAACCTCCATTTTATGAACACCACATGACTGTTCGATATATTCTTTGAATACGGGGTCTATTTTTTTGGTACAATATCCAATCGTAATCATAAACTATTTTTAATTTCCTGTTGAACCGAAACCATTTGCATTACGGTCTTTATCCTTTATTTCTTTAACTCTATTCAATTTTACATCTCTACCTTGAATTACAGGACATATTACCGCTTGTGCAATTTTATCCCCAAATTCGATAACTTGAGTTTCATTACTAAGGTTAATTAATATAACTTTTATCTCACCGGTGTATCCTTCATCTACCGTTCCTGGAGTATTAAGTACTGTTAATCCTTTCTTAATAGCTAAACCACTTTTGGGTCTCACTTGCACCTCACTCCTTTGTGGTACGTCAATATATAAACCTGTCGGAATTAGAGCTCTACCGAATGGTTCTAATGTTACCTTTTCATTCGCTCTTAAATCAAATCCTGAATCACTACCGTAGTGGTATTTAGGTTCAGGATTGATGGACTTATAAGTGTAATCTATTTGTGTTGGTTCAAATCCTGTGTGTGTAAAAGATTTTTCTAATTCATCATAATCAACACCAAAAGACTCTAACATCGCTTTAGGGTCGGACATGTCCACATCACTAAGTTGTTTTTGTATGTCTTTTAATTTAGACATATCATTTTTTAATTCATTAAATTTTTTAAACATATCTTATTTTAAATTGTAAATTTTTCTAATTAATTTTACTAATACCGCAACATCTTTTTCACAGTAATCAGATATGGGTAATAATCCGTTATTGTTCCAATATGTGTCGTGAACTAAATTTCCACTAACTTCGCCGGTTTTAGGACTTTCAATACCCATCGACACACACATTAAATCTAAAGATGATATCCCAAAGTTATTACCAAACTGCCAAATATCTTTAGTGTCTAATGCCTTCACCTCCCATGGTTTAGTTTCGTATGAAGGTAATATTTTTGGTGGTAAGATATTATTAGTTAAAAATCTTTTACCTAAGGTTGGTATATCAAAAAATTTAATATTATGTCCACATAAGTGAAAATCTAATTTTTGAACTTTATTTAATAAGTCTCTAACTTTAAGTAATAATTCTTTTTCATCATCTTCAGCAAATGTTTGAGTATGTACCTCATCACTTGGAGTTATGAAAGAAAAAGATGCAACTATAATTTTAGAGAACTCAGCAACTAACGCCGCTTTATTAATAAAAATCTCTTCAGGGGTTTTACCTTCTTGGTCAGGATATTTTCTTACAAACCAATCTAAGTAACTCTCAAATAATCTTGCTAATTCTGGTCTATTTTTCTTAAGTGTCGGTAAGTCTTTTTCAATACCTACAGTTTCTAAATCGAAAAATAAAAGTTTGTTTAATGGTAAATCTATCATTTTGTTATTGTTTTATATATTTCTGCTCTCGTTTTTGTTACTACATTTAAATCATAAGTGTCTTTAACGGTTTCATATAACCTTTCACCTAAATCTTCGGCCCACGATGGGTTTTTAACTAACTTCTTAATGTATTTTGCCCAATCAGAGTGGTTTCTACCCTCATTAACTAATAGTGCGTTACCATCAACAAATTCGCCGTATTTAAGTGCATGTTTTAAGTCGATAGTGTATGGTCCAATATTTGAAGCAATTATCGCCTTTTTATAAAATCCCGCCTCAATAACTTTTAATTGTGACTTCATTCTATTGAACATATGGTTTTTAATTGGGGCTAAAGACACATCAAATTTTGAGTAATTTTTAGCGTATGATGTTACTGGTTCCGTCCAAACCCTATGGTAATATTTTTCACCATTAAAAGGTTTTTGATTATAATTTAAAAGATATTTTTTATATTCATCAGAAACATCGTTGTATTTGTTTGTAAATATTTTTTCATATTCTGCCCAAACAGTTTCTTCAGGTTTAATATCCCTTTGTTTTTCTTTTTTAGTTTTCTGGTCAATTTCAGTTACTGTACCTCTAATGTCAAAACCACACAAATATAACTCATATTGTTCTTTTAAAGTACCTAACTTACTAAAACAATTATCTAATATTTTTAAATCATGTAAATGAGAAGAACCACCTAACCATCCAAATCTTAATTTATCTGATGGTTCTGTCTTATGATTAAACTGAGGTTCATTAGGGTTTATTGCATTTGGTAATACAAAAACATTTTTATTAATTTTTTTAATCTCTTGCGCAAATATATCAGTAGTGGTAATTACATATTGAGCGGCTTTTAGATTGTTACGTATCTTTACATGAAGTCCGTTATTCGTAATCATCACATGTGCCGGATGCTCTTTAGTTGGTAACCAGTAATCATCAATATCTGCCACAGTCACTATTCCCCATTTATGTAATTTTTCAATTAATGCCGGCGTACTGTCGTAATCTTTAGTAATTGTTCTATGGAAATGAACCATATCATAACTTTTCCAAAAGTCATCATCGTTAATTTTTGGGTCATAGTCTATATCGACATGAAAATCATTTGGGTTTTGATTTTGTAGAAAAATGTGGGGTTCGACTGAACGAAATTTACCGACTCCTGTTCTATCGGAGGGTAATACTAATACTCTTATCTTTGACATATAATTTAATTTTACTCAAAATATAGTAAAAGATTTTTAATAAGAAAAGGTATCTCTATTGTTTTACCTTTTTTACTTTAAGTACTTTTCCTTCAAATATATGTTTACCTACCCTAAGAGATAGAGTTTCGTTAACTTTTTGATTGCCTTCAGTGACCATTCCTGAACTTTTTAGTTCTTCTCTTACGACATCTCTAACAGTATCACGTACAACATCCCTTATCATTTGTTTTAGGTCATTATTAAGTGATGTTGGAGAACTTACTTCTCTTAATGGTTGTTGGGTATTAACTAACTCATTCGGTTGAGGTGTGGAGTTATTTTTCATTAATCTCGCGGCTCCTTCAATAATATCATTAGATAGTGCGGGTCCATTAGGTTGAGGTTGAGTTATCGGGTTTTCTAACATTAAACGTTTTATTTCGTCAGGTAATTTAGAATTTTTAATCGCATTTTCAGTGACCGGCTCACTTGACATTGAAGGTGTTGATATATTTGGTTGTTGTTGTTGTTGTTGTTGTGGTGGTTGTTGTAACATATCTTGAGGTATGTTATAGGATGCGTTGGAATTATCCACCATTGGTAATGACCCTCCTTGGGTTCTAGGTGTACCGTTATGTTTGTCCATTATTTTCTTAGAAACTGCTAATTTCTCCATTAGGTTACTACTCATATCATTAATTATTAAAATTTTGCGTTTAAAATCACACTAGACATACTTTTATCTCCGTTAGGGTTGTAGTTAGGTCTAGGTTTATTAAAGGTATCGCTAGTTAACTTATAAGTAAATATTTTGTCGACTCTGAATAGTCTCCACCCTGGTAATGGTTTTTCACCTATAGTTGCGGTATGTGACGCACCTTCAGTATCCCACGCCCTGAGTACCATATTATTACCTCCTTTACTTCTACCCACACACACGGGTTCTATTGTTCTATATCCCTTACCACCAGGTTCTTTACCATCGTAATTAATAATCACGACTTTTCGGTCTCTAATTGACTTTTCAATGTCATTAAGAGATGCGATTTCATTTATAAGACCTTTAACCGTGGTAAGTAAATTCATTATAACTCGAAACTTGGGTAAGGTTTATTAGGACTATACTTGTCAATTTTTTCATTTTCAACTCTAGCCTGTATATCCGTAGATGTACCAACTTCATGATTATATATATCTAAAAATTTTGATGTACCTCTACCTAATTTATCTCCATCGGCCATGGCGTCAGGATGTTGTGCGGAATAAAGGTCACTCTTAGGTGAATAGTCATTCCTTGGAAATAATTTTGCTCTCTCTGCTTCAGCAAATTCAGATAATGAATTAGCTGGTTGTGAGAAGTCTAATTTGTCGTTTTGTGTTGCCATTATATTAATGTTTTCATTATATTGTTTATTTGTTTTATCTGTTCAGTAACAGATGTGTCAAATTTGTTAATTCCTTTTTCATGTTTTTTACCTGGATTAACAACTATCCCATCTTTAGTGTGGTATTTTATATACTCATTTTCCATACCACCCGCTGACTTGGCTTTCTTACCGATATCTAAAGTTTTTCTCCAATGGTCTAAAACACTATCACACCATTTCTCCATTCTTCCACCACCATTTAAAATATATGGTGAATCTTCTTTAGTGCCTTCATAACCTTCAAACCAATTCTTAATTCTTTTTATTTGTTGGTAGGTAGCTATTCCGCTTTTTCTTAAGTCTTGGTTCCTATTAAATCCTTCAACGTTACTGTCGGCGTCAACAGAATCAAAACACTGAGATAAATAATTACATAGTGATTCGGGTAACTTTACCTTCCTATCGTATAAATCTTTATTCATTTTTTAAAATTTTAACTAATTCTGATGTTGATATGCCGTCTAATAAAGCTAATTTTTTTAATGCCTTAATGTTTCTAACTAATATTGGTGAAAGTTTATGGTCAATTTTAAGGTCTTTATCTTCTGATTTACTAACTAACATATCATCAGCCATTTTGATTAAATCTTCTTTACTTAAAACCTTTCCCTTTTCAGTTAGTCTACCTTTCATAACGAAGTCCTTCTTTTTTTTAAATTCAGAACTATCGTCTAATTTAGGGTCCTTTCCCATTTCCTCGGCCCTACCTTTAGCGTCATCCTCATCAAAACCTAATTCATCCATAAAGAAATCAATCGTATCATCTGCATCCATAAACTTTGTTTCGTCATATCCGAAAGCATCTTCCATATCTTCTTCACTTACCTCTCTCTTTTCGACACTTTCACCGTAATAAGTTCTATATCCTCGTGTTAATGGGTCTTGAGTTATACGTGCCATTGCGACAGTTTTATCCATAGTAGTATTACCATCAGCACTGACAGTTGGGTCTAATATTGGTATTTTAGAATTTAACATTGTACCATCGTAATCGATTATTTCATCCATTTCACCCTCAGGTTGGTTATTTTTAGTTTTAGTTAAAAACTCATCGTGTGACTTACAAGGCATAAATGTTTTTCTCTTATGTTTGTGAGAACCTTCACAACCTAATTCTTTTGATGCTTTCTCAGCACCCTCCACAGTTTTATAAAGATATGACTTCATTGCTTCTTTTTTAATATAAATACTACGAACAAAGTATTTATCTATAAAAACCATTCATGGCAAGTCAGAATATTAATAATTATAATTTTAATCGATATGATATCCGTTTAGACTATAGTAGCTACTTTGACCTCACAATCGCTTCTGACGAAAGAGATTATGATGAAGAAGTGGTATTTTCTAAAAAACTAATTGCGGAAGACGATGGAGATAGGTTGCCCGTATATATTGATTTATCATCAAATTTATCCAATCAAAAAATGAATTTGTTATGGAATGTTAATTATACTGGTAATACTTTAGTGTCTGAAAATTATTATAACCCTAAAAATGTTGATTTATTTTGTGAATCCGCAACTACTTTGTGTGATATAGGTTTAGTTGCCACCGATAATGGGTTATATGATAAAATGACAGGTGAAACTATAACATTTACAATGGGTATTAATGATTTTGAAAAATGGGACCCACATTACTATGACCGTAGAATGAAATTCCATCCCGTTACGTCATATGCCGATTGGCCAAATCATAGATTTTCAGGTAATTCAAAAACTATATATAATGTGGTGTCTAAAAATAATGGAGATGCTGTCGGATATTATAACGAACTTTATGGAGGGTTCTATCAAGGGTTTTATAAGTTATTCGGTTATGATTATGAAGTTTTTCCTGAAAGAGTTAATAAAGGTTGGACTATGGAGACCGTTATTAAACCAAGACAAAGAGAAGAATTTAATATACAACCCTCTGAAGTATATTTAAATGATGTCTACCCCGAAAATGCGGGTATGTTCTTTTATTTTGGTACTAGAGCAGAAAACAAGTACTATCACCCCGCGTCAGGTATTACGGAATCAAAAAGGGGTAACCAAGGTTCAGACGGTTTAGGGTGTTATAATTATAATTGTGGGTTTAATGTTGATACTTCAGGTAAAAGTTCAACTGAATGGACATATAAAAGAGTAACATCAGGTTTAGGTGACTGTATACGAACATGCGCCTGTTCAAATACTGGTGTAACAAATTCTGATTGTTTTAAAGTTTTTCCAACTACAGGTACGACTGTTAAACATGATACAGGTAATTGTGGTGCATATAATACGACAATCGTGAATCCACCTGTAGACCCTGGTGTTGACGCTTTATCTAACGCCATGTCAATCAGATTATCGGGTGACCCTAAAAATCCTCATTTATGTGTTAAATATATTAAATTGACGGGGGATTGTGTCACAACAGGTAGTTGTAGTACTACAGGTTTAACGTACTCATCAGGGTATTGTATTAATGAAATATGTTCAGTTAGAGGTATATACGATGATTGTGGATACGATTCATTAGTTTGTTTAACCGCCAATACTGAGGAAAGGTGGGTAATGTTTTCCGCAGTATTTGAGAGGTATCAAACATTAGAGGACTGTGATTTAATTAATTGGGGAGGTTTAGGTGATATTAGAGACGTTGTTTACCCATCAGCAATAAATGGTGCCGCATATAATTTAATTATGCCTCCGCAGACCCATATTGGAAGTAAGAAAGAAAAGAAAGAAAGTTTAATAAATTTAAACCGAAAATGGTTAAGAAATAAAGACCGAAGATTAGGTCTTTTAAAGCTGTATGTTAATGGATATTTATTTATGGTCATTGAGGATTTTGAAGAGATTATTCCTCGTGAATTAAATACTCAAAAAGAAAAACAACTTGGAGTTCCTTTTAACATAAGTTGGGGAGGAGGTACTCAAGGGCTTAGAGAGAGTTTAATGTTTAGTGCCTGTACCGCTACAGAAGGGAATTATATACAGGACCCTGAATCAATGCCAAACCAAACTTTATCGGGTACTTCATTATCTGGTTTAACCACCGACATTTTACTTGAACCTAATTTTGGTGGAACTTTTATGGGTGGACTATCTCAATTTAGGATGTATACTGAACCATTGTCAACTCCACAAGTTCAACATAATTATAGAGAACTAAAAACTCGTTATAATTTATATGACTTTTGGTGTAGTAACTGCTTTCCTTGTTTATTGGGATGTTACTTTGATTTTGATGCTGAGGAGGCGGTATGTGATTTTGATTTTGTGACTGATGAAATAACTTGTGATTTTGGTTTTAACATATCCGAAACGGATTGTGACCCTAACTTTAATGTAATAACATAATGGAATTTTTTATAAGAAAAAATAGCACGTTACCGATTATAAAGGTACAGATAGTAAAAGATGGTAGAGTAGACTTTAGAGAGTTTGATAACTTAACTAAAGACTCGACTATCACTTTTAGTATGTGGAATGAAGAAACAAATGTTTATTACATTATGAATAAACCTGCCTCAGTTATGGTTAAACCATCAACGATAGATACTGAAGAAGTGGAGTACTATGTTTATTACCAATTAACTTCTCACGAAACAAGACATATCGGTGGTTATCTTGGGGAATTTAAAATAAAAAACAACCAAGGAGAAATAATACTACCAAGAAGAAAAAAGTTATTCATTAATATAACCGAATCTTTTAGTCGTACCGAATTGTGTTGTAAACCAAGTAAAGGTAACGGTGGTGGGATTCCAACAGTGCCCCCAACTCCAACAGTTACACCATCAATAACGCCAACAAATACGGTTACACCATCAATAACGCCAACAAATACGGTTACCCCGTCAATAACTCCAACAAATACAGTTACACCATCAATAACGCCAACAAATACCGTTACCCCGTCAATAACTCCAACAAATACCGTTACACCGTCAATTACCCCTAGCCTATCAGTTACCCCGTCAATTACCCCTACCATATCGGTTACCCCGTCAATAACTCCATCAATAACTCCATCAAGTGTAACACCAACACCGACTCCGACATCTAATTATTCATTAAGTTGTAATTTAAACTGTGTGTTCGATGATTTAAATAATGACCCTATCGGGTTATTTACATTTGATTCTGTGGGTGAAAACTTATCAGAGTTTAGTTATAATTCAGCAACTCTGAAAAGTATCTATGATAATAATTATGACTCTTTTGAGATGGCAATTCCTAGTTGGGATGGTACTATGGAGATAATGACCTTAGAAAAGACGGAATATTCTAATTCTGAAATAACCTTATCAAGTCAAAATGAAGTGACTCTTGAAGACATACTTACTGGTGTGTATGGTAATCAAGAAAAAGTAAAACCATTACTTAGAACTTATAGAATTAAAGACGGTAATAAGAGTATCGGTAGTTTAGGTATTAGTGAAACTACGGTTTATTGTTTATATGAAAAGAATGGTACGACCGTGTTACTAACTGA
>Ga0209634_1000489_pt1 | contig 30807 bp, 50 predicted proteins | sample LinPmetageLP40_FD_184043 | JGI IMG/M metagenome (GOLD analysis project Ga0209634, IMG submission 184043) | Marine viral communities from the Pacific Ocean - LP-40 (SPAdes) (version 2) | ecosystem: Environmental > Aquatic > Marine > Oceanic | place: Pacific Ocean | collected 2010-08-26 | reverse complement strand
ATCCTCTACCACCAGATGTAACTAGAATGGAGTATGATATGAAGGATCAATTAATCCGTCAAACTATTATGTCAACACAAGAAGATGTTGAGGAGTTAAAAGCTCGTCTAATCCGAATGGAAGACAAGATTGACAAACTAAGATAATTATTATGAATAAATTATTGCTTGTATTATTAATGGTTTTATTTTCTGAGAGTTTGTATTCTCAAATAGTAGTTACACATTTTAATGCTGCTTGGAATGATCCAAATAAGGCTGAATGGGTAGGGGATCTAACAGATTGTGATATAACTTATGTAGACATAGCATTAAGTCCAAAATTACAAATAAAACATAAAGTGGTAGTTGTACCAACAATTATTATATTTCAAGATGGAGAGGAAATAAAAAGATACCAAGCAGATATTTCTTTTAAAATGTTAGCTACAAAAAATGAGCTTCAAGATAAAATAGATGAAATCATAATGAGCGATTTTTAATTGTTCTTTAATATGTATAATCACACCAACTAAAAAGGTTCCATAATAGTTTTCACTCACTTTAAAAAACTAAAATATGGCATTTGGCAATTTGTTCAAAGACGACAATAATATTAACGAAAAAACAGTAGTAGGATTTATATCATTTATAGTAATGATTATATTCGCTGTAGTAGATATTGTAACTGGTATTTACGGAAAAGAACTTCAAATTCAAGATTACATTTATAATTCTTTTGTAATCGTAACCCTCGGTTCATTCGGAATCGCTGAGGTAGGCAAAATCTTCGGTAAAAAAAACGAAGATCAATAGTTGCTAGTTATCGTATTTATTAACTAAAATTTTATTATATGGAAATTTTATCAAAGATTGGCTCTTGGGCCAATAAACTAACTGAAATCGGAATTTCAGTAATCGCTCTTGGAGTAGTATTAGAAGTACTATTTGGGGGAGCAGGAATCCCATTTTTTGGGAACATGACTGTAGTATCAAACATCATGGGACTTTTAGGCTCGCTTAGTGCTGAAGGTTTACTTGGATTAGTAGGTGCTTTCATTCTTATGGGTATTCTTAAAAAATAAAGAAAATCCTAATATTTATTCCCGTACCGCAAGGTGCGGGAATTTTTATTCTATGATAAAATTAAAAAATATTATAAAAAAAGTTGATAAATGGATTATAGATATATTGTATAATATGTATCCTAATCTAACAAAACATATGAAAAAATGAAATTAGAAGTTTTAAGAGTAAGCTCACAAAAGGATAGTACAAATGGATTATTATTTGATATAACAACAGATAGAAAATTTTTATGTTATACATTAGAAGATGAAAATAGAGATGTTAAAATATCAGGAGAAACAAGAATACCATCAGGTACTTATAAAATTACATTAAGAACTATAGGTGGGTTTGATGCTAGATATACTAAAAAGTATGGTTCTATGCATAAAGGAATGTTATGGGTAAGAAATGTACCAGGATTTGAATATATCTTAATACATACTGGTAATACAGATGAACATACTAATGGTTGTTTACTAGTGGGGGATACACAACAACAAAATATAACAAAATCAAAGAGTGGTTTTATAGGTGCTTCAACAGATGCTTATAAAAGAATTTATCCTTCAATAGCAGAAGCATTAGAGCGTGGAGATGAGGTAGAAATTTCGTATATTGACTACGACACCGTTTAAACTAATAATATGTTAAAAAATATTAAAAAAGGAATGTTCCCATTTCTTATAGCATTTTCAGCTTTATCTGTAAGTGCATCAGCAGCATTTTACTCAGTCTATGGATTAAGTAAATTATTTGCAGGAGCTCAATTTCAAGTTATAATAATGGCGGGTTCATTAGAATTTGCTAAGTTAGTTACAGCTTCATTATTATACCAATATTGGGATACTATAAATAAAACATTAAGAACATACCTATGTATTGCTACAGTAATATTAGTATTAATTACTAGTATGGGTATTTATGGTTTTTTAAGTGCTGCCTATCAAGAAACATATTCTAAGTTATCTATGATAGAAAATCAAAAATTATTTATAAATAAAAAAATAGACTTCTACCAAGTAGATGTAAATCGATATGATACAGAAATTACAAGAATATCTAGTAACATTAGTACTTTATCTAATGCGAAAGCTTCATCCATCCAAGTACGAGACACCACGGTATCTGGGGGCATTAGATCAACAATCTCTACTACCGAGCTTAGAATGGCCCAAAAACGTATTGAAGTTGAAGAAGAAAATCGTAAATTGGCTGAAATAAAACGAACAATAGCTTCTGACAGTCTTCAAAAATTTCAATTACAAGTACTGGAACTTGATAATAACAACGAGGTCGCTGGAGAATTAGGACCACTGCAGTATTTATCGGGTTTAACCGGTATACCTATGGATAAAATTATCAATATACTATTACTTATTATAATTTTTGTATTTGATCCCTTAGCTATTTCATTAGTTGTAGCTGCTAATTTTGCTTTTTCACAAGCTTATCCTTCTAAAAAATATAGAGATAATTTATATGGAGAAGAAGTTGAAGTAAAAATGTCTGTTCCTGAAGGAATGGAATTTAATAAATCATACCCTATATTCCCTGAAGATGAAGAAAGAATAAATATTATAGGACAAAATGGTAATACAGGAGAACATTATGAAGAAATAGCAAAAATGGATAGTGCTGATTTACCTGAAGATTTACAGTGGGTAAATAAAAAAGATTTAGAACAATATGATTTAAATAAAGATGGTAAATTAGATGAATTAGAATTATTAATTAAAAAAGCAAGTGATGTTAAAGAACAAATAGATATTTTTAATACATCAGAATTTAATGGTACTTACAATGATTCTCCTAAAAGATTAAAAAATTTAAAGTTAAATCTTATAGCTTTAAATAATAAAATAAAAGGTTACAAAAATTTAGATGACGAAACTACTAAAATTTATTAAATTCTTATTAATTTGGGTTAGTCAACAATTAGCTATACCTTTTTGGGTTGTAGGTCATATCCATTTATCAATACATACTTTTCATGATTTATTAGAAATTGCATCTTCTATTGGATTAAATGTAATAGTAGCAATAGGATTTTGGTTAGATTGGTTAAAGACTTCACGTAAATAATTTGGCTACTTAAAATAGAGTTCGTATATTTAGGTAATATTAATTAAAAAACGGTTATGATCAAAGAACTTATTAAAGAATTCAAGAAAGACCCACTAACAATTATAGTAGATTTTATAGCTTTACTTGCAATATTTGCATTTGGATATGGTTTATTATTATTTGGAGCAATAATAACAGGTAATTATTAATGTTTAATCCTAGCATACCTAAATCAACTATAAAAAAACAACTATCTAATTATAGAAAATTAAACTATAATAGATTTATGTGGTGGAGATGGTATGATGAAAAAAACAAACCACTTTCAAATAAATCTGACTTTAGAGATAAAATATTTAATGGTGATTTTAATTTATCAAGTTATCAATTACAAGCATATTTATGTGAACATATGTTAGATGATTTACAACAAGAATCTTCAGATGGCGAACTTGATCATACTAGTGAAAAAGTAAGAATGTTAAAAGCTCGTAGAAAAAGATTGCTTGAAGATTTTGAAAAAGATGAAAATAGTAAGTTAGAATCATTATATAAACATTTTGAAAAGTATTTTAATATTACAAAAGAAAAAGTTATTGAAGAATGTCTAGAATGTAGTGGAGAATTAATAGATCTTTATTATATTATAGAAGATAAATATGAAAGGAAAATAAAATTAAAAAGAAAATATGCCTAAAATTTCACATGAAGTACCTAGATGTCTTTTAACAGCATCACCTGAATTTAATGATTATGATTATTGTTTACCTCATTTATTAGATCAAGATGAAGAGTATAAACAATATTTTATAGATGCTAGAGATAAGGGTAGATATGTTATTATGGATAATTCACTTCATGAATTAGGAGAAGCATATAATAGCCAAAGACTACTACATTGGATTGAAGAATTAAAACCTAATGAATTTATTGTTCCTGATGTTTGGATGCAAGGACATCAAACAGCTGCACAAGCTAAATACTGGAAACAATTTAAATATCCTAAAAAAACAAAAATAATTGCTGTAATTCAAGGTAAAGATAAAAATGATGCATATTTATGTGCCAGCTTATTGAATAATTTAGGATATAATAAATTATGTGTTTCATATGGTGCTACTTGGTATAATGATTTTTTTCCACATACTAACGCGGATATGGGAAAAGCATTGGGTAGAATACGATTTGTACAAGGTCTATTAAAATTAGATCAATTTAAAGATACTAAATTTCATTTATTAGGATGCTCAGTACCTCAAGAATTTGGTTGGTATGATGGACACCCACAAATAGAATCAATTGATACTTCTAATCCAATAATGGCTGCATTAGAAGGTACTTTAATTTGGGAAAATGGTTTAAATAAAAAACCTAAAGCAAATATGAATGATCATTTTGATACTAAATTTGAAGATATTCAATATGAAGATATATTACATAATACAACACAATTTAGAATAATTAATAATTTAAAACCAAAACAGTTATGATATCACTTTATGATTACACGGGTCATGCAGACCAAAATGGCACAGGATTAAAAGTTAATGCCTATGCTATACTTAAAGAACAACCTTATAAAAAAAGATTATTAGAATTTAATAATCAAGAAGTATTTTTATACAGTAAAGAATTTTTAGATGAATTTTTTAAAATAAAAAAAATATTTGATGGCGGAAGTAATTAAACATGCACTTGGATTTTGTGGTGAACATTGGCACCCAAATATTTGGACTCTTCTTTTAGGAGGGTTTGGAATTACAACAATTTTTTCGTATATTGGATTATATATAAAATGCAAATTTAAACAAGCGTTAGCCTATACGCATAATACCTGGCAAAAAATTAAATTTAAATAAATATGGCAAAACACATAGTAGTTTCGTTAAGTGGTGGAATGGATAGTAGCACCCTCTTGTTAAGAGCTATCAATGAATATGATACTGTAACAGCAATATCATTTGACTATGGTCAAAAACACAAAGTAGAATTAAAAAAAGCTCAATCTTTAGTTGATTACTTAAATAGTCAATTTAGTGTAGATGAAAATTCAAAAACAGCAGAATACCCACATTTTATAAATTATAAACAAATTAAATTAGATGGGTTAGTAGGTTTATTAGATTCAGCTTTAGTTGAAGGTGGAGAAGATGTACCTGAAGGACATTATGAACAAGATAATATGAAAGAAACAGTTGTACCTAATAGAAATAAAATATTTGCTTCTATTACACAAGCAGTAGCTTTATCTATAGCAAATAAAACAGGAGAAACTTGTAATATTGCTTTAGGTATCCATGCAGGTGACCATGCTGTTTATCCTGATTGTAGACAAGAATTTAGAGATGCAGATGATAAAGCATTTAGAGAAGGAAATTGGGATCATGAAAGAGTAGGATATTTTACCCCCTATTTAAATACTGATAAATTTGGTATTTTACAAGATGGTGAAAAATTAGTTACTAAATTAAATATAGATTTTAATGAAGTATATAAAAGAACACATACATCCTACAAGCCAATTAAACATTATAGTAGACCAGAAACAAATGCTTGGGAATGGTATTCAGATTATAAATCAGCTTCATCAGTAGAACGTATTGAAGCATTTATAAAATTAGGAAGACCTGATCCTATAAATTATGCAGATGAAACTGGCCCAGTTACTTGGGATGTAGCAAAAAACAATGTAATAACCTTATTAGAAAAATGGGAAAAATAAAATTATGAAAAATTATAAAGGAGAAGATTATATAACAGAATCAAAAATAGATAAACTACCAGATCCAAAATTACATCAACAAATAAGTTTTTTTAAATCTGGTGTTCGAATAATAGGATATTTCTTTATTCCTTTTAGTTTAATTACTGCAACAGCTTTACTTATATTAAGTGAAGTAATAGGAATAATAGAAGAATTAGTATAACAATAAATAATAATAAAATGAAAAAAATACTTTATTTTAGTGCATCATGGTGTGGTCCATGTAAAACCTTAGGTCCTATTATAGAATCTTTAGGTAATAAAATTAATTACGAAAAAATAGACGTAGATAATGATAATGAATTATCAGTTAAACATAGTGTAAGAAACATCCCAACTTTAGTATTATTAGAAAATGGATCAGAAAAAAATAGGTTAGTTGGGTTACAAACAGAACAACAAATTTTAAATTTTTATAATGGGTAAATTTCAATCAAGTAAAGTTTTTGACGGATTTAGTACAGTGTTTCGTCAATGGAAAGCTGAAACAACACACTGTAGATTTGTACATGGTTATGGTATATCATTTAAAGTTTACTTTGAGGGTGAATTAGATGATAGAAATTGGGTTTGGGATTTTGGTGGAATGAAAAGAGCCAAAACCTTAATTGACGGTAAACAACCAAAAGCTTGGATGGATTATATGTTTGATCATACAATGGTTATAGCAGAAGATGATCCAAATCTTAAAGCATTTCAACAAATGGATAAAGCAGGGGTAGCTCAAGTAAGAGTAATCCCAGCTACTGGTGCAGAGAAATTTGCTGAATATATTTATCGTAATATAAATGAATTTGTAAAAACTGAAACTGATAATAGAGTCAGAGTCACTAAAGTTAAATTCATGGAACATGGAAAAAATGCTGCCTATTACAGCGAATAATAAGTTATAACAGTGAATGAAAAACCACTTAAAAAAATGAACATATGCACAAACAGTTAAAAAGAATAGAGGACTATAATAAAACCCTCCCCGTATTAGAAGTATACACAGCAGTACAATCAGAAGGTAGTAGACAAGGTTATCCTACTATTGTAGTTAGAACAACAGGCTGTACTCACAGATGTTTCTTTGGTGAAGGAGGATGGTGTGATAGTTGGTACACAAGTATTCATCCAGAAAAAGGAACATATTCTTTTCAAGATATTATAGATGCCTACGATCAACATCCTCATATTAAAGAAATGATGTTAACTGGGGGTTCACCTACTATGCATCCTAAACTAGTAAATGAATTAACACACTTTGCTCATGAAAGAAATATTTTTATTACTATTGAAACTGAGGGATCTCATTTCCTCCCTACTGATTATCCTATTAATCTTCTTAGTATTTCTCCTAAGTTCAGTAATAGCGTTCCCGTTTTGGGTGCTGTTACTCCTCAAGGAAAAGATGTGGACGAAAGAATGATTAAAACACATAATAGATTAAGATTAAATTATGAGGCAATAAATCAATCTATTGAATATCATTCTGATTATCATATTAAACCTGTATTAGATAAGAATTTATCTATGATAGATGAGGTAGAAGAATTCTTGAAGATATGTGATATACCAGATGATAAAGTTTGGGCTATGCCAGCGGGAGATACTAGAGAAAGTTTAATGGAGTCATATCCTGAAGTAATGAATTTCGTAAGAGATAGGGGTTGGAGATTTACAGGTAGATCTCATATTATGGCATTTGATACCGAGAGATGTGTGTAAAGATTTGGATAAGCAAGAAGCTCTTCGTATATTGGATGATATAGAAGAAAATGTAAATACATGCTGTGCTATAACTATGGACCCAGATGATGTATTAGTATTAATTGATAAATTAAAAAGTTATATAAATGAACAAACATAAAAACATTCATAAAGATTTAGAAGTTGTACAAAAAGGTTTTGCAAATGGAGTTGCAACCAATTTTCCTTTAAATGATAAACAAAAGGAAGAAATGATAAAAAAAGCTACTAAAGCTTATGGAGAATTTCTAACTGCATTAGATTGTGATTGGAAAAATGATCCTAATTCAAATGATACACCAAGGCGTGTAGCTAAAGCATATGTAAATGACTTATGGGCGGGTAGATATAATGAAATGTCACCAATTACTTCTTTCCCTTCAGATGGTTATGATGGTATTGTAATTGAGAGAAATATTCCATTAACATCTATGTGTTCACACCACCACCAAACAATTAATGGTGTAGTTCATATAGGTTACATAACTGGAGAAGATGGTCAAGTAGTTGGATTATCTAAACTAAACAGAATAGTTGAATTATTTGGACGAAGAGGAGCAATACAAGAGCAATTAACATCAGCTATTCATAATGCGGTTAATCAAATTACTGATAATAATAGAGGTGTTATAGTAACTATAGTAGCAACCCATAACTGTGTTAGTTGTAGAGGTGTTAAACATCAAGGGGCTGGTATGGTAACTACTAAAGCGTCAGGAGTATTTAGACAAAATACTAATTTAGCAAGAAAAGAGTTTTTTGATAGTTTAAAAATCAATAATGGAGGGCATAATATATAATGGTAAAAGCAAATAATAAAATATACTTAAGTTGGGATGATATTAATAGCGCAACAGATGATTTATGTGATAAAATATCTTTAGAATGCCCACAAATAGAATCAGTATCTGGTTTACCTCGAGGGGGTTTAATACCTGCTGTAATAATATCACATAAGTTAGGTTTACCTTATGTTAATAATATATTTACAAATACCTTAGTAATAGATGATATTTGTGACTCAGGAAAAACATTAGAAAATGCACCTGGATTATATCATGCTGTACTACATTATAAACCTCATACCTCATCTTTTGTTCCTACTATATGGGCTAAAGAAGTAGGTGATGAGTGGATTGTATACCCTTGGGAAAGAAGTGATAGTGAAGCTATACAAGATTATTTAAATGACCCAGATGTTGTAAATTTTTTAGAAAGAGCAGATGAACCAGGACCTTGGTCAGAAAAAGATGATAAAATTTATACAATTGGTGGTTTGACTAATGATAAAGAAGGATCATTTATAAAATTCCAAAACAAAATTAATAAAAAATAAGTTATGAGCAAACAATTAAAATTAGATTTTCAAATATTTGACCCAGAAGCTAATGGTCGTGTTCCATTTGTTGATGAAGTTGAAATTTTTAATAAAACATTTAATAAACCAAATAATTATGAACCTACCATTCCAGAAAAAAAAGAATGGCAATTCGTCTATGATTTTATCCTCGAAGAACTTGAAGAATATAAAGAAGCTTGCGAACGAGGCGACATTGTGGAAGTTTTGGACGCTTTGTGCGATATTACTTATGTTTCCCTTGGGAACGGTACTATGTTACATGGCCTTAAAAGCAAGATATGGCCTGCCTATTCAGAGGTACAAGCAAGTAATATGTCAAAAGCTTGTAAAACTGAAGAAGAAGCCATACAGACCATCAGCCAAAGAAGTAAGGAACAAGGTGAGGCCTGTCATTTTGAAAAAATTGAGGAGGGAAGGTATATTGTCTACAGGACTCGAGATAGAAAAGTAATGAAATCCATTAATTATTTCAGACCAGATTTATCTCAATTTTTTGAAACTGAAGAGTTAGCTAAGTTTTATAAAGTTGAAACTATTATATAAATGAGTTATATTAAATGTTATGCAACAAGATTAGGTAAATATGATAGTAATCTCTACAAAATTAATTTATGGGATGAAGGTGGCTATGATGAAATTGAATGGTTAAATACTTCATATATTGAAGACCCTAATGGAGAATTTACTGGTTTAGAAGGTGAAAAGTTACGAAAAACATCTAATTATAATAAAAAAGATTATGGTTTGCACTACCATGATATGAAACCCCACCAAAAATTTTTGATTGAAAAATATGGAACTAATGATACCCCCTCTACAGGTCACAGAGAAGTGTATTTTGATATTGAGTGTGAGATTGGTGGTGCTTTAACTAAAGAATATATTGAAAGTGCACCTATGCCCATTACTTCTATTGCATGGTGGGATAAAAAAGATTGGATTATTCTAATTTTAGATAAGAAAAATTTAATAAAAAGTACTACTTGGGATAAACAAAGAAATAAAAAAATAATACCTTGTAGAAGTGAAAAAGAATTACTAGCTGAATTCTTAAATTACCATGTAGACAACTACCCAGATATTTTAATTGGTTATAATTCAGATTATTTTGATATTCCTTATTTATATTATAGAATATGTAATGTTTTAGGTAAAGATTATGCTCAAATGTTGTCTCCTATAGGGACAATTAAAACTGAAAAAGCATCTTGGTGGAAACATAGAGAAACAGGTAAATGGGTTTCTAGTTGGACTAAAAGAGATCAATTTGTAGATATTGTGGGTATTGAATCCTTAGATTATATCCGCCTACATAAAAAATATAGTTGGAAAGATGAACCAAGTTATAAATTAGACGCAATTGGAGAAAAATATGCGGGTGTTAAAAAAATTGAATATGAAGGTAATTTAGATCAATTATTTGAAACTGATTTACATAAATTTATTGAATATAACTTTCGTGATGTTGAAATACTTAAATTATTAGATGAAAAATTAGATTATATAGCATTAACAAAAAATTTAGCACATAAAGGTAAACATAATTATAGTGAAGTATATTCAAATAGTGTAACTCAAGATGGGGCTATATCTGCTTATTTATTATCCCAAAATATTATACCACCTGCTAGACCATATCAAGGTAAACAACCATTAGGTAAAAAAGAAACATATGCTGGTGGTTATTTATTTTGCCCTAAAGCTGGATTATATGATCATATGTTTGATTTGGATTTAGTTTCGCTGTATCCATGTATAATTATGTCACTTAACATAGGTAGAGAAACTTTGGTCGGCTATATCAAAGACGCAGATAAACGTAATAGTAGATTGGCTATTAACGATTTAAAAGAAATGGATCCTGATAGGCAAATTGAAATCAGAAATGTTAAAGGTCAACAAACTTTTATTAAACCCCCTAAATTAATTAAATATATAAAAGATAATGAATTATCTGTATCAGCTAATGGGGCATTTTTTAAACAGGATAAAGAATCAGTTTTATCAACTATATTAAATACTTGGTTTGATGAAAGAGTTATATATAAAAATAAAATGAAGGATGCTTATAAAAAGGGTAATAAAGAAGAAGGTGAATATTATTATTTAATGCAGTATACAATGAAAATTTTACTTAATTCATTATATGGGGCTACTGCTTTACCCACATTTAGATATGGATTACCTGATTTTTTAATTAGTCAGGCTATTACACTAACAGGACAGAGAATTATACAAGAAAGTGCATTATGTGCTAATACCTTTTTAAATAAAGTATTAAGAGACGAAATAAAATTAGAAATATGACATTAAAAAAACAATCAATTAGACAAAATATGTCTATTAAAGCTAATGGAAAACTCATTAAAAAAGATGAATTAATTAAAATGAGTGAATCTTGGACTGAATCACAAGAAAATATGTTTAGAAAATGCTTAAAACAAGGAGTATTTAGATTTACAATTAATAAAATAACTTTTCAAATAACACTAACAAACAAATGAAAATAGAAATATCAAACGGGGAATTACTAGATAAAATATCAATTCTAGAATTAAAAATGTTGAATATAACAGACAAAGATAAATTAGTCAATATTAATAATGAATTTAATGAACTAAATCCATTTGTACACGATTTATTCGACAAATATGGACCAGAAATTCAAGAATTATATTTACATTTATCTAAAATTAATGGTCAATTATGGACTATTGAAGATGATATAAGGGAATGTGAAAAAAATGCACAGTTTGATAATACATTTGTAGAATTAGCAAGATCTGTGTATATTACTAATGATAAAAGATGTGATATTAAAAAAGAAATAAACATTTTAACGGAATCCGGTTTAGTTGAAGAAAAATCTTACGAAAAATATTAATGAGACACTTAGAAGATACTCCGTGGTGGATTTGTAACAAAGATGATCAGAATTTATGTGCTTATGTTGACACAGATTCAAATTATTTTCATGGAGGCCCTGTACTAAAACATTTATACCCAGACTTTAATAATAAATTTAATGATGTTGAAAAAGACGACATTACTGAAAAATTAGCTGAGATAACCGAAGATGTTATTAATGAAGATTATAAAAGATTAGTTACTGAAAGTTTTGGAATTATTGGAAAAAATAGGTTAAAAATGAAAACTGAATGTGTTATTCGTGCAGCTTATTTTAGAGCAACAAGACGTTATGCCCAGTGGATAACAAAAACAGAAGGTATATCTAAGGAGACTTTAGATATTAAGGGTTTAGAGTTTATGAAAGCTAATTTTCCTCCCATTTTAGGTAAATTTTTTAATGATATTTTACAACAAACATTAAAAGGAATTAAGGAAGAAAGTATTACTAAACAAATTAAAGTATTTAAACAAAAAATATTAGATGGTAGTATTTCTTTAACACAGTTAGGAAATCCAACAATGATTAAAAAATTAAATAAATATAGAGGACGTAGAGCTGCAGGAGAAATGTTTTCAATAATACTTAAACCACTTAGTCAGAAAAAAGAAGGTAAAACACAAAGAAACTTAGGGGCACCCGCACCTGTTAGAGCAGCTATTAGATATAATGATTTATTATGTTTATGGCAATTAGATAAAAAACATAACTTAATGACACAAGCTGATAAAGTAAAATGGATTTATTTAAAAGATAATCCCTATAAAATAGAAGCATTAGCTTTTTTTGACCATGATATGCCTGAAAAAATAAAACAATTTTTAGATAATTATGCTGATAGACAAAAAGTATTTGATTCAATTTTATTGAATAAATTAGAAGGGTTTTTTAATGATTTAGAATGGGATTTATCATTAAACCCTTATGTAAACTCATTAAATTCCTTTGAAGTATAAAATAATTTTCGTATATTATAACCTATGATAAATAAAAATGTAATACAATCTGTTATTAACAAGTACCACCTAAAAGGATTAAATAATACTGTTAAGTGGAGGATTAAAGATAATAATTTAACAATTTATGCTGGTTCAAAAGGTAAAATATGTAAAGTACATCTAAATAATTTTCCATTTGAGGATTGTGAATTAGGAATTTTTGATACTGATAAATTAAATAAATTAATATCTATTACTAATGGGGATTTATTAATCCAACCTGAAAAATCCCATAAAATATATACTAAAATTAACATATCAGATTCAAATTTTGATTTATCTTATTCATTAGCTGATATATTAGTAATTGGTAGTAATACATGGTTAGAAGAACCTGAAAATGGTTATAACCTTGAAACGGATTTATCTATAAATGATATTGATTCTTTAATAAAAGCTAAAAATGCATTATCTGAAGTAGATTATATGTTAATTAAAACAGCTGAAAGTATTGATGGAGTAAAAATGTGTGAATTCTTATTTGGAGATAATGCTAACTATGCTAATAAAATTACTTACCAAACATTAGGTAATTTTGAAGATAATATATCAATGCCCTTTAATTCAAATATATTTAGAGATATATTATATTCTAATAAAGATATGGATGGAGGAGTATTAAAATTAACACAAGATGGTTATATAAATTTAAAGTTTATTTCTGAAGGATTAGGCATAACAAGTGAATATTTTTTAGTAAGAAATGAACAGTAAAGAAAATTTATATATGTATAACAAAATAACATTGTAGCTAGGGCACAAGTTATATTTTTAAATTAAATAATAATCGGGAACTAAGGTCCCACTAAAACAAATTGATATGAGTACAATATTACATGAACGTTCGCCGTTCGACATCCTATTTAGGAATCATTTTAATGCTGAAAGTACATTCCAACCAGCATTAGACACAAAACAACCACACCCTTTAAATATATTTTTCGATGATAAAGCACTTTACTTTGAAGTTGCCTGTACAGGTTTAACTAGAAGTGATGTTTTAACTGAAATTGAAGGAGATGTTTTAAAAATTAGTTATCAAAAACCTGAAAATGATAAATTTCATGAAGGAACAATTTATAGTGGATTATCTAAAAAATCATTTGATTTAAGATATAAGATAGCCCCTAAATTTAACTTATCAGGAACTATAGCTGAAATGGATAATGGATTATTAACATTAACAATCCCATTAGCAGAAGAATCTAAGCCAAAAACTATTAAAATTAAGTAACAATAATTGCAAAAAAACGTGCCCTAGCCACATTTTTTTCGTATATTGGCGTCAATATTAATAATAAACAGTTATATGGCAAGAAAACCAAAATCCCTTACCCTTATTGAAGATCCATGTATGGAACCTTATTTTATCACTAAAGATGAAAATTGTTACACAGTTAACATTAAAGTTACATCTGATAAAAACCATTTTAGATCTACAGGTAAAAGTAAAACTTATTCAAAATCATTAACTTTTCATTCAAAATTTGAACAAGCATTAAAAAGAATAAGTGAAGAACAATTACATACAAAAGAGCATTATACTAACCTTAACGATTTTTTAGATCGTTTTAAAACAATTGAAAATAACATTAAAAACTATATTGAACATGAATAAATTAGAAGCACTATTTGATGCGGTTATCGTTAAACCTATAGAAAACGAAGAAGAAATCCATGGTAACATTATTGTACCAGATATGGGTAAAGAAAAAAATGAATTTGGAGAAATTGTAGCTATCGGAACGGGTAGATACACTCTAAATGGTGATTTAATCCCTATGCATTTAAAGGTAGGTGATAAAGTAGTTTTACCAACTCAAGGTTTTACTAAATTACCATTTAATGGTGAAGAATATTATGTAGGACCTGAAAATCAAGTATTAGCTAAAGTAGCTACAGAGATAAATGTATCTGATATTTTAGATAAAATTGAGGTAACTAGTGAAGATAAGAAAAATTTAACTGAAATTAATAATAAATAAAAAAATGAGTAAAAAAATACAATTTAGCGATGAATCTAGAAATGATCTTGTAAAAGGGATTAATATATTAGCAGATGCTGTTGTTTCAACTTTAGGTCCAAATGGAAGAAATGTTGTAATTGCAGGAGATGATGGTATACCTTCTAGTACAAAAGATGGTGTTACAGTAGCAAGATCCATCTCATTAAAAAACCCAACTGAAGAATTAGGGGTTCAATTAGTAAAACAAGCAGCAGTACAAACAGCAGATAAAGCTGGAGATGGTACAACTACATCAACATTGTTAGCTAGAGAAATGATTAATCTAGGATTAGATAATCTATCTAAAAATGAAAATGCTGTACAAATTAAACGTAATATTGATAAAGCAGTTAAAGAAGTAATAAAAACTTTAAGAAAAGACATATCTGAAGACATATCAGCTGAAGGTCAATTAGAACAAATTGCAACTATATCAGCTAATAATGATGTAGAAGTAGGTACTTTAATAGCAACGGCACTTGAAAAAGTTGGTATGGAAGGTGTTGTTCATATTGAAGAATCAAAAACCGGAGATACTTATCTTGAAACTGTTGAAGGTATGCAATTCGATAGAGGATTTAAATCTCCATATTTTGTTACTGATAATAATACAATGTCATCAGTATTAGAAAATCCTGTAGTATTAATTGCAGATCAAAAATTAAATTCTGTAAAAGAATTATTACCAATATTAGAAGCAGTATCTAGTGAAGGAAAATCACTATTAATAATTGCAGAGGATATTGATAATGAAGCTTTAGCTACTTTAATAGTAAATAAAATGAGAGGTACTGTTAATGTATGTGCTGTTAAAGCACCTGAATTTGGTGATAAAAGAAAATTAATACTAGAAGATATTGCTATTATGACTGGTGGTCAAGTATTTGACAAACAAAAAGGTATGAAATTAGATAAATTTTCTTGGGATTGGTTTGGTGAAGCTCGTACAGCAACTATTACAAAAGAAACAACAACTATAGTTGATGGTAAAGGATCAGAAGATGATATTACTAAAAGAGTAGAAAACCTACAAAGTCAAGTTGATAATGCACAAACTCCATATGAAACTGAGCAATTACAAAATAGATTAGCAAAGTTTGTTGGTGGTGTAGCTATTATTCATGTTGGTGGTAATACTGAAATCGAATTAAAAGAAAAGAAAGATAGAGTAGATGATGCATTACATGCTACAAAAGCTGCTATTGAAGAAGGAATTCTACCAGGAGGTGGTGTTGCTTTACTTTATGCCCGAGAAAGTATAAAAACTGATAATGAAGGTGCAAAAATTGTATATGAAGCATGTGGTAAACCATTTGAACAAATTTTACTTAATGCTGGATATACTAAAGTTGATGCTGGATTATTTGGAAGGTATAAATTAGTAGATTCAGGTAATAATCATTGGTCAGGAATAGATGTTAATAAAGGAGAAGTAATTGATTATAAAGAATCAGGTATTATTGATCCTACTAAAGTAACTAGATTAGCACTTGAAAATGCTGCTTCAGTAGCAGGTACTGTTTTATTAACAGAATGTACTGTAGTAAATGATTTAGAAGAAAATAAAAATAACCAACAACCAGCAATGGACCCATCAATGATGGGAATGATGTAAATTAATAATTAATAAATAAATAAATAGAAATGACAAAAAATCAAATTTTTGAGATAATTGAAGAAAATTTCAATATCTTAGCAGAAAACAATAGTGGTACTACTAAAAAAAGTCAAGCAACTGCAAGAAAAGCAGCCCAGGCTATTAAAAGAGTAATTACAGACTATAAAAAAGCGTCTACAGAAGAAGCTAAATAATTTAGTGGGGGAGCTTGTCTCCCCCATTTAATTTTCGTATATTATAGTAATGAAAACAAAAACAACACAAAATTTAACTTTAATAGCTCGTAGAGTACCTCCCGGAGATAAATGGAGGTTAGTAGCAGAAGAACCAGATGGTAAAGTACATTCAACATTAACAGATGCCTTAGAAGCTTATATGATTAAATCAGGCTTTAAAGGTGATTATAAATTAGCTCCTTTACAAAGTGAGTTATATGCAATTTCAACTACAGAAGTAGAGATAAAACCAGAACCAATTAAAAGATATTCAATATATGGTGAATACGGAGAATAGTTTATTAGTAGAAAAATATCGTCCTACAAATTTAAATAATTATGTAGGAAATGAAAGTATCAAAAAATCAATATCAAATTACATTGGTCAAAATGATATCCAGAATTTAATATTTTATGGACCAGCTGGAACTGGTAAAACAACACTGGCAAAGTTAATTATTAAAAATATAGATTGTGATTATATTTATATTAATGCTTCTGATGAACGTGGAATTGAAACTATTAGAGATAAAGTTTCTGGGTTTGCATCAGTTGCTTCATTCAAGCCTCTTAAAGTTATTATATTAGATGAGGCAGATTTTCTTACAATTCAAGCGCAAGCCTCACTTAGAAATATAATTGAAACATTTTCAAGAACTACAAGATTTATTTTAACTTGTAATTTTATAGAAAGAATAATTGACCCTTTACAATCTAGGTGTCAAACATTAAAAATTGTACCTCCTAGTAAATTAGATATTGTTAAACATTTAAATAAAATTACTGATAAAGAAGGCATTAAAGTATCAAAAATTAATGATTTAGCAATGGTAGTTAATAACAACTATCCTGACATACGTAAGATGCTTAACACAATACAATTATCTACACAAGATAATCAACTAAAATTAGATAAATCAATTTTAGTATCATCCAATTATATGGATAAAATATTATCAGAACTATCAGAAAACAAACCTTCATTTACTAAAATTAGACAAACAATAGCAGATGCTAATGTTGATGATTTTGATGAATTGTTTAGGTTTTTATATGAAAATGCTGCTAAATTTCTACCTAATAAAGAAGGTACAGCAACTGCTCTTATTAATGACCATCAATATAAGGCCAATTTTAGAATAGATAAAGAAATCAATATAATGAGTTTAATTAATAATTTAATAATAAATAAGTAATGTCAAAACAACAACAACAACCACCACAAATGAATGTAGATTTAAAAACAACTTCTGCAATTCTCAACTCAGAAGGAAAAAATATTTTTGTATCTGGGGTTATTTTAAGAAAAATTTCTAAATTCGTAGCAGGTACAGATGAAGATGCTATAATGCCTCTTCCAGTATTTTATGACCCATCTACCGGTAAAATTTTAAAAGAAGGATTACCAAAAGAATTAAGAGAAGAATTAAAAGACGAAACACTATAAATGAAAAATGTTTGGGATTGGCTTAAGCAAATAAACAGCATTAAAGCTGATCCTAATTCTTTTTCTGATAAAGATTGGGAATTATGGAACAGCTATATGATTCATAGGTTTATGTCTATGAATCCTAGCTTTCTTGATATAGTCAATGAAGTACAAACTGTATTACCTCAAAATAAAAAGGAAATTTATACTATATATAGAGAATTTATTCCTAAAAATAATAAATGGAATAAATATATTAAATCTAGTATTAAACAACCAAATAAAGACTTAATAAGTTACTTAAGTAATTTTTGGGAATGTTCAAAAAGTGAAGCAAAAACATACTTAAATATTTTGGATAAGAGTGAAATAGTTCGTATATTAACATCAATAGGATTAGATAAAAAAGAAATAAAAAAACTAAATAAAATTAAATAAATGAACGAAAAATTATATACAATGCTTCATTCAGCTGCAACAGCGGATAAAGCAAAAGCATTATTAAGTATTGATCTATTATCAAATAACCCAGTAGGGATTGGTGATCATACAACAGAAGATTTTTATAAAAATGCACAAGAAGCTTTATCAACTTTTGCTGGAGCCCAAGAAAGATTAGAAGTATTAGAAAAATATTTTATACCTGGAAAATCAGTAATATAATGGATAGTGTAAAAAAATATTTAGAAAGATCTGATGAAATTAAAGCCCAAGAAAGGTTAGAGGGAATAACCGTATCTGAAACAGTAGAAATATTTGAAAACGAATACCCAGAATTATCTGAAGAGTTTAAAAATGTTGGTAGAGAAATGTATGAAATGTTTGCTCGTAAACATATGGATTATGGTTTAAATAATATTGCTTTGGGTGGTGATATTTTAAACAGCAAGGATGATAAAAAATTCTCATTAACTGGTTTATGTATTAGACTTACAGATAAAATTTCACGTTTAAAAAATTTACTAATTAATGGTAGATCATTTGTTAAAGGTGAAGGTATGGAAGATACTTTTATTGATATAGCTAATTATGGGATAATAGGTCTTTTAGTAGGTCGAAATAAATGGAAAAAATAATTGGCTAAAAAGGTTCCAAATATTGTAAAAAGGATACAAAATAATCCTCCACCTGAAATAAATTACGCGTTTCAAAAACACGTATCATATTCTCAAATGTCGATTTATAAACAATGTCCTCATAGATGGAAATTACAGTATAAAGATAAAATAAAAAGATTTACATCTTCTATCCATACAGTATTTGGAACTGCAATACATGAAGTAATCCAAGAATTCCTTGACATTAGATATAATGTATCAAAAATTAAGGCAAATAAGATTGATTTAGAAAAATTATTCCAAGATAAATTTGCGGGTGAGTACCAAAAACAATACAAATCAAATAATAAAACTCATTTTTCATCAGCGGGAGAAATGAGAGAATTTTTTGAAGATGGTACTTTAATACTTAAAGAATTTAAAAAAGATATTAATACTCATTTTAGTACAAAAGGAACATATTTAGTTGGCTGTGAAGTACCATTAGTAATACCACCAAATGAAACGTATAATAACGTATTATATACAGGGTATTTAGATGTCGTATTATATAATGAAGTTGTAGATAAATTTGAAATAATAGACATTAAAACCAGTACTAATGGGTGGAATGAATATGCTAAGAAAGATAATATGAAAAAATATCAGTTATTGTTATATAAACAATACTTTTCAGAGCAATATGAAATACCTATTGATAAAATTGATGTTAAATTTTTTATTGTTAAAAGAAAACTTTGGGAAAATAGTGAGTATAAATTATCTAGACTTCAAAACCATGTATTTTCTCAAGGCAAAACAAAATTAAAAGAAGCTACAAGTACTATTAATGATTTTATCTACTCTGTTTTTGACAGGAATGGTAAAATTAAAGAACAAAAATATAAAAAAGTTGTAAGTAAGTGGAATTGTAATTTTTGTCCTTTTAAAGAAGATAAAGAATTTTGTGGTGCTGGGGTTGTATTTCAATAAATAAATATATATGTATAATATGAATAATAAAATTAAATAATCAAGACTATGGCTAATAAACCAATGACACTTACAAGTGTAAAAGTAAAAACGGATCTCTTTAATGATTTTAAAGTTGAATGCGTTAGACGTAAATTTTCATTCCAAAAACTTGCAGATCGATCTATCTTTTTATATCTTACTGACGAAGATTTTAGGAAAAAAATTACAAACCAAACTAATTTAGAAAAATAAAAATTAAATAAAAATGAATAAAAGTTTTAAGCATCTTCCTATAGATAAAAGGAAGAAAATACTATTGATCTGCGATGATATTAGAGTACACTCTGGGGTAGCTACAGTAGCTAAAGAAGTAGTTATAAAATCAGCACATCATTTTAATTGGGTACAAATGGCAGGAGCAATAACACACCCAGAAGTAGGAAAACATTTAGATATATCTAAGGATGTTAATCTTAATGCAAAAATTGAAGATTCTAGTGTATTTTTATACCCAGTAAATGCTTATGGTGATCCTCAAGTATTACGTAAAGTATTAGAAATTGAAAAACCAGATGCTATTATGTTAATTACTGATCCAAGATATTTTAGGTATATTTGGGATATGGAAAGTGAAATTAGAAAAACTTGCCCTATAACATATTTAAATATATGGGATGATTATCCAGTTCCAATGTATAATAAACCATACTATGAAGCTTGTGATTTACTAATGGGTATTTCAAAACAAACAGTAAATATTAATAAATTAGTATTAGCTGATAATGATAAACGAAGAATATTTAAATATATCCCACATGGTTTAAATCATGATATTTACCATCCTATGTCTCAAGAAGAATTACTAGAGAAAAATTTCTTACAATTTAAAGAGGCAATATTTAAGGGTCAAGCCCCAAAATTTACATTATTTTTTAATTCTAGAAATATTAGAAGAAAACAAATACCTGATAGTTTGATGGCTTTTAGAATGTTTTTAGATTCACTTCCTTATGAAGATGCTTTAAATTGTAAAATGATTTTACATACTGAAAGATCAACTGATGCTGGAACTGATTTATATAAAGTAAATGACTTTTTATTTGGTGAAAAATACTCAGAAAATATTATTTTTTCTCATAATAAATTAACACCGGTACAATTAAATTATTTATATAATATAGCTGACGCTCAAATATTAATTACATCAAATGAAGGTTGGGGATTAACCCTTACTGAAGCTATATTATCAGGAACTCCAATTATTGCTAACACAACAGGTGGGATGCAAGATCAAATGAGATTTATTGATGAAAATGGAAAATGGTTTACACCTAGTGCTGACGTTCCTTCTAATCATAGAGGTACTTATAAAGAACATGGTGAGTGGGCATTCCCTGTGTATCCAACTTCAAGATCAATTCAAGGTTCACCTCCAACACCTTACATTTATGATGATAGATGTTGCTTTGAGGATGTAGCTGAAAGAATTGAAGAAATTTATAATATGGATCCTGAAGAAAGAAAAAGTAGAGGTTTAAAAGGTAGAGAATGGGCTATTAGTGATGAAGCTGGATTTACAGCTGAACATCAGGGTAATAGAGTTATGGAAGCATTTAATGAATTATTTGATACTTGGAAACCAAGAGAAAAGTATGAAGTTATTAATGCTACTATCCAAAAACCAAATTTTTTAAATCATAAAATTATATACTAATGAAAAAAATAAAAACAGAAATGAAACCTCAATTTGTAATTAGTTGCCCCTTTGATACTTATAGTGGTTATGGGGCAAGAAGTAGAGATGTTGCTAAATCAATAATAGATTCAGGTAAATATGAAGTTATACTAGTAGCACAAAGATGGGGTGAAACTCCTTGGGGTTTTTGTAAAGATCATCCTGAATGGGAATTTTTATTAGATTATAAGCATGACCCTATGAAACAAGCAACTAAACAACCAGAGATTTGGATGCAAATTACAATCCCAAATGAATTTAAACCTGTAGGAAGATATAATATTGGATGTACTGCTGGTATTGAGGCAACATCATGTAAGGGTGAATGGGTTGAAGGTATAAATAGAATGGATGAAACTTGGGTATCATCTCAATTTGCAAAAAATATGTTTGAAGGTGTTAAATTTGAAAAAAGAGATAAAAATACTCAACAACCAATAGGAGAGTTAAAAGTAGAAAAACCAATTAATGTTATATTTGAAGGAGTAAATACTGATTTATATAAAAAAATATCTAAACCTAAATCTGAAGGTATTGATTTATCAGGTATAAAAGAACAGTTTTGTTACTTATTTGTAGGACATTGGATGCAAGGAATACATGGTCATGATAGAAAAAATGTAGGAGTATTAATAAAAGAATTTATTGATACTTTTAGAAATAGAAGCGCAATGCCTGCTCTAATATTAAAATGTAGTAAGGGTAATAATTCTTACACAAGTAAAGAAGCAGTTTTAGAACAAATACAAGGATACATTAGAGAATATAAAGGTCATAAAATACCAAACATATATTTACTACATGGTGAATTTAGTGATTTAGAAATGAATGATTTATATAATCATCCTAAAGTAAAAGCAATGGTAAGTTTTACTAAAGGTGAAGGATATGGTAGACCATTATTAGAATTTAGTTTAACTGGAAAACCTATTATAGCATCTGGTTGGTCAGGTCATTTAGATTTTTTAAATCCTGAATTTACAACCTTAGTACAAGGCCAATTAGAAAATATCCATCCTAGTGCTGCTAATGATTGGTTACAACAAGAAGCCCAATGGTTTCAAGTTGATGCTGTTTATGCTAGAGAATCTTTAAGAAGTATTTACAAAGATTATAAATTAAAATTAAGTAAAGGTAAAAGACAAGCCTATTTTGCAAAAACAAATTTTAGTAGAGATAAAATGAGTGAATTAATTGATAGCCATTTAACTAATGTTTTACCTGATTTTTCACAACAAGTGAAATTAAAATTACCTGAATTAAAAATACCACAACTTAAAAAAGTATAAATATGGATTACGATGAAATTATAAATTGCCCTAAAAGTGGAGGAGATTTATGTTATAAACTAGAAGTTACTAAAGATATAACTAGTTATTTTAGTTTATCATGTGGTTTTTGGACTAATACATTAATGACCCCAGGATCTGATTTTTTTGAAGAACAAATAGAAGTTTTACCTGAATTATATAAAGATTTATCTTGGGTAGATGTCAAAACAGGACTTATTTGGTTACCTACTACCATAAATGAAGAAAAATTAGGAATGGTTTTTGCTAATGGTCAAGATAAATCAACATGGAAGTGGGCAGCAGTAAAAGCAAGGCCTTTAACTGAAGATGAATTAAAAGAAGTTGATAATAAATTAACCCACAAACCTGATATGTCTACAATGGAAACATTTGGAGAACGTGATTTTATGGAAGCACTTTCGTATATTGGGGTACTACCAGAATAGATATGAAAATAAGTTATGCAATCACAGTATGTAATGAATTAAATGAAATAACTAAGTTATTAAACTATCTTTTTCAATTTAAAAGAAAAAATGATGAAATTGTTGTTTTATTTGATAAAAAAGGAGGTACACCTGAAGTATGGTCTTGTTTACAAGAATTAAATGATGAACCTAATTGTGTTATAAAGTCTGCAACATTTAAAAATCATTTTGCTGATTGGAAAAATAAATTAACAGAGATGTGTTCTGGTGATTACATATTTCAAATTGATGCCGATGAATACCCACATGAAAGTTTAATTACAAATCTACCAGCAATAATATCAAGCAACCCCGATAATGAAGTATATTTAGTCCCTAGAGTTAATACTGTAAAGGGATTAACTGAAGAACATATTCAGAAATGGGGATGGGTAGTGAATTCCAAAGGTTGGGTTAACTGGCCTGATTATCAATGGCGTATTTGGAAAAATAATTCAAAAATTAAGTGGGTAAATAAAGTACACGAAGTATTAGAGGGTCATAAAACTTACTCTCCACTTCCTGATATGGAAGGATTAGCATTATACCATCCTAAAAATATAGATAGACAAGAAAAACAAAACGCATATTATAATACTTTATGAGAGAAATACAAAGATATGAATTATTAAATCATCTAGTTGACACTTATAATGTTGTTAATTATCTAGAAATAGGAGTATTTACTGGGGAATGTATAAGTAATGTAAAGGCAGAACATAAAGATGGTGTAGACCCAGGTCATGAAGGTATTGTTCACCCAAAAGTAAATTATCCTGTAACATCAGATGAATTTTTTGAGTTTATTAAAGGTCATGATATTAAATATGATCTTATTTTTATAGATGGATTACATCATTATGGCCAAGTAAAAAAAGATATAGAAAACAGTTTAAAACATCTTCAACCTAATGGTATTATAATGATGCATGATTGTAATCCTTTAACTTATGAATCACAACTAGTTCCCAGACAATGTGTTACCTGGCATGGTGATGTTTGGAAAGCATATGTTGAATTTAAACAAATACACCCTGCATTTGATTGTTATGTAGTTGATACTGATTGTGGTTGTGGTGTAATAATTAATAACGAAGATAAAACTCAAATTCCCGTAGATTTAAATTTAGATTATGAATATTTAGATAAAAATAGGAAAGAATTACTAAACTTAATATCAGTAGAAGAATTTAAAAATATATTTAAGTGAAAATATTATACATAACAGATTTTGAACAAATTGCTCTTGAAAGTGGGGGTTTTATAAGTGATTATTTAAATGATTTAACCTTTCATGGGTTAAAAGAATTATATGGTAAAGATGTAACAGCTTTTATACCACCCGTTCATTTATATAAAGAAAATAAAAATGGAGCTGTTGATCATTTATTTAATAGTGGTAACATGGAAGGACATTTTTGGGGAGGAATGACTTCTTTTTATCTTTTAAATAAAGATTATGATGAAAGAGTTTTTAGTGATAGAGGGGAAGCCCAAAAGTATTTTGATGAAATGAGGAATAAAATAGAAAACCAAGAATTTGATTTAATTATTTATGGTAATTTTAGACGTTGTACTCATTTATTTAATATAGTAAGTAAGATTTACCCTAAGGAAAAAATAGCATTATTAGATGGAAATGATGATGATCAACTTTCAGAAGTAGTTAATGAAGGTTATTTATATTTTAAAAGAGAATTACCAGATTTTACTAATTTACCCTCTAATATAAAACCTATCACATTTAGTTATCCTGAAGTGCATTTATCTAAAATAAATAAATCAAAAACTCAACATATAGGAACTGTAATACCCGGAGATAAAAGTACTTATATATTTAGAGATGAAGGATCGTATTATGATGATTATAATAAATCAAATTTCGGTCTCACAGAAAAAAAAGCAGGGTGGGATTGTATGAGACATTATGAAATAATGGGTAATTATTGTTTACCTTATTTTCCTGATATAAAATTTTGCCCCAAGAATACTTTATGGAATTTTCCAAAAGAATTAATTATTGAAGGAAATAAATTAAAAGATAACTTTGATGAGCAAGAATATTTTCGTATATTGGACGAAATGTTTAAATATTTTAAAGAAAATTTAACAACTAAGGCTGTAGCCCAAGACTTAATAAATAGAATAAATGAATAAAACAGTATTAATAACAGGTGTAGCTGGATTACTAGGTAGTAGGTTAGCTGATTGGATAATAGAAAACAAACCAGGGTGTAAAGTTATTGGTATTGATGATTTAAGTGGTGGTTATAAAGAAAATATTAACCCAAAAGTTAATTTTTGGCAAATGAATTTAACGGAACATCCAATTGAAAATTGTTTCGAAACACACAAACCAGATTATGTATTTCATTTTGCAGCTTATGCCGCTGAAGGATTATCGCCTTTTATACGTGGATACAACTATGATAACAATTTAAAGTCAACAGCCCTCATAGTCAATGAATGTATAAAACATGATGTTAAAAGATTGGTATTTACGTCTACATTAGCTGTATATGGTCATGGAAGTGGTGGAATATTTGATGAAAAACAACAACAAGCACCAATTGATCCCTATGGAGTAGCAAAGTATGCCTGTGAAATGGATATTCAAATAGCAGGTAAACAACATGATTTAGATTGGTGTATCATTAGACCACACAATGTATATGGTATTAAACAAAATATTTGGGATAAATACAGAAATGTATTAGGTATCTGGATGTATCAGTATTTAACAGAACAACCACTAACAGTATTTGGGGATGGCGAACAAACCAGAGCATTTAGTTTTATTGATGATTCATTAGAACCCCTATGGAATGCAGCTGTAAGTCCTAAAGCAAGTAAAGAAATTATTAATTTGGGAGGTGTTGAGGAAGTATCAATAAGTCAAGCTGCTGAAACCTTGGTTGAAGTATTACAAGAAACAGAAGGTAAGGTTGATTTTGAAATACCAATTTTATATCTAGAAGCTAGACATGAAGTAAAACATTCAATACCAACATACCAAAAATCAATTGATTTATTAGGTTTTAAACATAAAACTTCAATGAAGGAAGGTTTAACACAAATGTGGAATTGGGCTAAAAAACAACCAATGAAGGAAAGATTCGTATGGGAAAAGTATGAATTAGATAAAGGTATTTATAGTTTTTGGAAAACAAAATAATGGAAAATATAATCTTATATTGCAAAAGTTACGATAAAGACCTTAACAGGGTTATAGAATTATCTAACAGTATTAAAAAATATAATAAAGATAATATACCTTTTTATATTTCGGTTCCATCTAAAGATGTAGATTTATTTAAAGATAAATTACCATTTTATACCCAAATAATAGAAGATGAAAGCGTATTTAAACATAAAATACCTAGTGGGTGGCATTACCAACAATATATAAAAGCATTCTTTTATAAATTAAAGATTAGTAAATACTATGTGAGTTTAGATAGTGATTGTTATTTCTTTAAAGATTTTTATGTTAAAGATTTTTTATATAAAGAAGATATACCTTATATGGTTATGACACAACATGGAGATATGTTAGAATGGACTGATAGATACCATAAAGAGTGTTTTCCTTTTAATCCTAGAGAGTCACATGAGGAAGATTATAATTTTATTAAAGGAGTATTTAATAGGGAAGGTAAAATATATCATTATGGTCCTAATCCATTTATTTGGAATACCGAAGTTTGGGAATGGTTAGATAAGAAAATTGGGATAATAAAAGCATTTGCAGATAGACCAAATGAATTAAATTGGTATGGTGAAGCTACTTTAGCTAAGGGAGATAAATTTATGCCTTGTGATCCTTTATTTAAATGTTTTCATTATGAAGCACAATATAGTTTTTATAAACAATTAGGATGGACAGAAGAACATTTAAAACCACAATATATGGGTGTTGTTATGCAGTCTAATTGTGATTTACCTATTAAATATTAAATATGATAACATTTTGTATAAGCACTTTTAATAATTTACCGTATCTAAAAATAGCTATTGATTCTGTTAGGAAAAATAGTCATTATAAAGACGCTCCATTTATAATTCATGCCGAAAATTGTAATGATGGAACGGATAAGTGGTTAATAGAAAATAAAGAAAAATATCAACTAGATGTTTATTTAGATAAAAATGAAATACCTTTAGGTATTGGTGGTGGTATGAATTTTTGTGCTGATAAAGTTAAAACTGAATTTATAATGTTTTTACATTCTGATTTTTATGTTACTAAAGATTGGGATATTAAATTAATGGATGTATTTGAAAAATACCCAAACCAAAAATTGTGGGTTAATTCTCACAGAGTTGAACCTAATATGTTTAACAACCCAGATCAAAGACCAGGAACAGTAATAATACCTAAGGAAACGTTTGGTGCTTATCATAATGATTTTAAAGATCAAATATTTGATTTATGGGCTAAAGAATTTACTGATACAAATGATTTTGAAATACCTAAAGGTGAAGGAGTATCGGGATTAATTAGAAAAAAAGATTGGGATGAAATAGGAGGTAATGATTCTTTATTTGCACCCGCAAGTTGGGATGATATGGATTTATTTTTAAGAATGCTACAAAGTGGATTTGGGTTTATTTTAACTACAAAATCACTAGTTTACCATTTTGGTGCTAGAGGAAGCCATAGGTTAGAAGAAAATGATAATAAATCATCTAAAAGACAAATTAAAGCTGAAAGGGATAATGCTCAAAAATGGCTTAAAAAATGGGGCTCAATGCCCGAATTTAATCAATATGGAATGATATGCGGTTTAAAGAAGTAATACAAAAATGTGATGCTATTGTTTTACCTGCCTATATAGCAGGTAAAGAAGATATAGATAGAATTAATCACTTACAGTTAATAAATAAAGATTTTAATAAATTATTTAAAAAAACAATTATTTGTGTTAATTATAAATCATTAGAAATAAGAAAAGAATATAAAGATAAAATTGAAGAATTATTTAATAATCACTTTAATAATGTAGACTATATTCATAATAAAACTAATTTTACTAATGTTAGATCTTTATGTGAGCAAGAAGAGTTATTAATACAATTATGTAAATCTCGGGATTACAAATTTATATGTAAAACCATGGATCATGTTGTTATATTAGAGGAAGCATATGATTTAGAATTAAATAATGATTCAGATTTTTATTACACAAATGGTATAGGAGCCCAAAGGTGTTTAGAATGGGAAAATGATATAGAGCTTATAGCAAATCAAACATTTTTTCCCCAAACTAACTTTTATTTTTTAGATGTAAGTAAAATAGATTACATATATGATTTAGAAGATGTTAAACAAAAACATTTAGATTATGAAGAAAATGATAAACAGAAATCAAATGGATACTTTGTATGTTGTGAAGATGAAACTGGTAAAATGGCTACTAGAAATAATTTAAAAATGTCTGATATAATACCAAAAGATAAATTTAAATTACTAATTCAGAGAGTTATATACAATTCTATTGTTGATCCAAGTTTTAAAAATTTATCAACTTGTGGTATATTACATTATCAATATATAAATCAACCTATAAATAAACTAATATGATAAGTATAGTAATACCTAGCTATAATAATTTAAGACATTTAAAAAACGCTTATAGTAGTGTAAGAAAACATTATACTGATAAAGTAGAGTTAATATTAATAGATGATGGATCAGATGATGGCACTTTTGAATGGTTAAAAACATTAGATGATAAAAATTTAATATTTTGGAGAGAAGATATTAGAGTAGGACATACTATTTTATATGATAAAGGAATTAACAAAGCTAAAAATGATGTAGTAGGAATATTACATGCAGATATGTATATAGCTCCTGGTTATGTTGAAAATTTAATTAAACATTTAGAACCAGGTATGGTAGTTTGTGCTACTAGAGTAGAACCGCCTTTACATCCAGAAGGGAATGAAAAAATAATAAAAGATTTTGGTCTTGATTTTGATTCATTAGATATAGAAGGATTTTATAAATTTGCTAAAAAGGAATCATTTAGTTCTCATGGTGTAGTAACTAAAGGAATGTTTGCTCCTTGGGTTTTATATAAAAAAGATTTTCAAGCTATGGGTGGTCATGATCCTAAATTTGCACCCTTTCCATATGAAGATTCAGATATATTTCAAAGATGGCTAATAGAAGGTTATGGTTTAATTCAAAGTAGAGATGCCTTAGTTTATCATTTAACCTGTAGAGGCCACAGATGGAATAAGGAAGTTGGTAAAAATGATGATGAATTTAAACAATTTGAGGAAAATGCTAGAAAACATTATCTTCAAAAATGGGGTAGCTGGATACAAAATGATAGTTTTGGTCACCCTATATTAGTACCAGTATATAATAAAAAGATAATTATTAATAATTCAAACCCCAAATTAGATACCATTAAAGATTGGTTTAATGGTGGTGATGATATTGTTGTTAATATAGATGGTAATAATTTTACAGCTATTGATTTTGAATATATAACAAAACTTAATCAAATAGTTGAAGATAATGGATCTATAGGTGAATTTGAATTAGGTAATGTCAAAATCAAAATCAACAAAATTGAAGATATTTCAAAGTCTTTTAATATTTCTTAAAAGTAATGCGCAGGAGGCTTGGCTACCGCAGAGAGGGTTCGTATATTTACCACGTAAATAAGGCAAAACGCCGGAAAACTAATTAAAACAATAAAGGTTATGATGATAATAAACAAAATTACAGGTAGAGATGTTACCAAAGAAATGAATGCATTAAGTGAAGGTTTAATTACTAATGAAGAATTCGAAGTAATAACTATGACACCTAGTAAGGACGAAGAAATACAAGTACCATGTTCAGCTGAACAAGATTGGGCTTGGCATTATGAGTCTGAGTAAGACTTCCGCAATAAAATTTGGCTACCGTAAATAGAGTTCGTATATTTACAGGGTAAAACGGGTGCGAACCCAAATATTAATTAAAAAATAAAGGTTATGTTAGATCAATTAGAATTATTCCAAGTATTAAATACAGAACAACAAACAGAAGTTAATTCATTTGTTGAAAGACAAAATCAACAAGTAGTTGATAGAGTAGCAAGTATAAAGAAAATGATGGATTTACTTACTGATGCTGGTTTTGAAGAAGGAGTTAATT